>Ga0256901_1000083_pt1 | contig 73312 bp, 57 predicted proteins | sample MC6MC0689MT_FD_190200 | JGI IMG/M metagenome (GOLD analysis project Ga0256901, IMG submission 190200) | Metatranscriptome of enriched soil aggregate microbial communities from Iowa State University, Ames, United States - MC6-MC0689-MT... | ecosystem: Environmental > Terrestrial > Soil >... | reverse complement strand
CAAAAGCGCCGCGAGCTGCAGCGCAGCAAGCGGCTTGACGCCCGCGCTGCCTGCCGGCGCGGCGTCCAAAAGCTGCTGCGCTTCCTCGCAGAGCAGCGAGCGGCCGGCCATGCGCTCGGCCGCTAACCCCGCCGCTTCGATCAGCCGCGAATCCGCCCCTTCCTTCAGCGCAACCCTCTCTATCTCTCCGCTGCATCCGGCGGATCTCGCTGCATGCGCCAACCGATCCGCCCAGCTGCCCTCCCTATCTCGCCCTTCTACTGAACCTTTCGCGGAAGCTTCCTTCCCGCCGTGCAAACCCGTCGTTCGCTCAGCGTGTTTATCCGCCTTGGCCGCTCCCTCCCACTCTTCCTTCAACAAGCGGCACAACTGCTCTGCCTCGCCCAGAGGAAGCTCCTCGCGAAGGCGAACGACTTCATCCGCTCTTCCGCTCCAATACTGGCGATCCGTCTCCCAGTCGATGGAGAATATCATCTTGCGTTCTCTATTCAGTCGCACCGCATACACAACAACCCTCATTCGCTCCACTCCCTCCTCGCCTGAACCAAATCTTTTAGGAACGACAAAAAACACACCTACGCCTATGCGGCGAGTCGAGGTGTGCTTCACCTTGTCCATTGTCCCTTGATTTAATGAACCGATTCCTTAAGTCGCGGCTCTGATCGGCAGGCACATCAAATACAAAAGCCGCCCATCCCCTGAACCCATCAGGAGAAAGAGCGGCGTGTGCTTCACGACCGTGCTTGCTTTTTTATCATCGTAACATTTATTAAATAACGAATCAATCCATTTTCTCTGCTCTTGTCGTATTCCTTTATCTCACTGTTTCTCTTTCTGTGCGATTCATCTTACTCATTATTTTCTCTACAATCGTATATCTCACTTCTCTTTCTGCCTCATTCATTTTATTCACTGTTTCTCCTACTGCCGCATTCCTTTTCCCACTGTTTTCTCGCTTCTATTCAGATATTCAAACGCTTCCCATCCTGCCCCAGCTCCAACCAAACCACGCGCGAATCCGCAGCCGATGACTCCACCATTGCCTCCGTCCGTTCGCAAACCTTTTCATATTCCTGCCTGACATCGTCCGATCCGTTCCGTCGCACCCACGCGATCCCCGAATCCCGGCGAGCCATACGCTCCAAGATCGGCCCTGTCTCGTCCGTCGAACGATCCAGCAGGACCGTTATGCCGATATCCGTTCCCGTCCTTCTCGAAAAATGCTGAAGAGTCCGAATATATCCCTCAATCTGCATCTGATGATTCCCCGCGACCAGCACATAGTGGCGACGCCCTTTGCGGGAGCTTCGACGAACGATGGCGCTCACCAGCAACGCAGCCGCAACGTACAAACCGACAATCCACAACAGCTCGGGAAGCATGGCTGTGCTCCTCCTTTGCCATGAAGATGAGCGACGGCTGACCCGAACCGGACGTTTCCTCCCCGTTCACCGACCGTCTACTCGTTCCACAATATATGCCATCTTACGTTGCGGGGTTCCGAGGCGCCCTTCTGCTCGCCAGCGCTAACTCTCATGCCCCTTTAAGAAAACCTCCCTTTAATTTCAACTTCTCTGAATACCTTGGTCTTAAGCCAAGGGACTCCCTGTCTCATCCGCCATCCCGCCTCACAAATAAAAAACCGCGATCCTCAGGCCCAGGCCTGAAAACCGCGATTGCTATTCCCTACAAAGTCACCCAACCATACTTGATCGAGTTGATAACCGCTTGAGTTCGATCGTCCACTTCCATCTTCTGCAAAATGCTGCTGACGTGGTTTTTGACCGTTTTCTCGCTGATAAACAGGTTCTCTCCGATCGTCTTGTTGCTCTTGCCCTCGGCCATCAACCGAAGCACCTCAGCCTCGCGGCGAGTAAGCGGATTGTTTCCGCGAGGTACAAGCTTGGCCACCGTCTCCCGGCTGGCCGCAGCGCCCGAAGCGGCGCCGATCTCGTCAAGATAAGTCATGCGACGGAGCTGATTGATCAGCTTGCCCGTTACTTTCGGATGTATGTATGCATGTCCTTCAGCGACCGTTCGGATCGCATTCACCAGCGACTCGGCCTCCATGTCCTTAAGCAGATACCCCGACGCGCCCTTGCGCAGAGTCTCGAACACGTAGCTTTCGTCGTCATGAATCGAGAGAATGATCACCTTGATCTCCGGAAAAATATCGCGCAGCTTCTCCGTTGCCACCACGCCGTTCTCAATCGGCATATTAATGTCGAGCAGCACGACGTCCGGCTTAGCCTGGTTACAGAATTCCAGCACCTGGATTCCGTCGCCGCACTCTCCTATAACCTCCAGATCGCTCTCCATGTTCAGAATCCGCTTCAGTCCTTCGCGGAAGAGCTGATGATCGTCGGCTAGCAGTACTTTAATCGTACGTACCGTTGTCTTATTCTCCATACGCGATTAACTCCTTTCCTGAATCCGCTTTGATGGGAACATTGATCTTGATTACCGTACCTTGACCAACTGTTGAATCGATCTCTATCTTGCCTTGCAGCAGATCCACTCGCTCATTCATTCCAATCAAGCCGAAATGGGAATGCGACTTAGAACGAACAGCCACGGCTTCCCGATTAAAACCAATTCCATTATCCTCGATAAACATCCGAACCGTATCGTCCAGAAAGATCAGCTCAAGCGAGACGAAGGTCGACTGCGCGTGCTTCAGCACATTGTTGAAGGCTTCCTGCACGAGCCGGAACATAGCCGCTTCCATCGCGTCGGGCAGCCGCTTCTCTTTGCCCGAAGTCTCGAATACGGATCTAATTCTCGTCTTCTCCTCGAAGTCCTGCACGAACTTCCGGAGCGTCGGCACCAGACCGAGATCATCCAAGGCCATCGGACGAAGGTTGAAAATAATTTTGCGAATCTCCTCCAGCCCGATCCGGATTTGCGACTTCAGGTCGATCAGCTCGCTGCGTACGACCGTAAGATCGCCCGTATCCAGCAGCCGTTCGGCAATCTCCGTTCTCAGAACGAGATTCGCCAGCGACTGCGCCGGTCCGTCGTGAATTTCCCTGGCTACTCGCTTGCGCTCATCTTCCTGGGCCAGAATGATCTTGAGACCGATCATCTGACGATTTTTCGCCGATTCCAATATCCTCGTAACCTGCGTCAGATCGCCCGACAAGTAATCAAGTACAACACTCATCTGCAGACTGATCGTGTCCGCTCGTTCGATGGACTGCTCTACTCCCCTTACCCTCATCTGCAGCTCGTCTCTACGGGCTTTCAGATAGCTTTCCTTTTCGCGGTACACCATCAAATCAAGCTGTAGCTGAGTTGCCTTCTCGTACGCCAATTTGATATCCTGCTCGGAATACCTGACGAAATCCCGGCTCACTTCCGTGAGCCGGATTCTCGCCAGCCGGTAGTCCCGCTCTATGCGATCTACCTTATCTATTGTGTCCGACGTCTCCTGCAGGACGGTCTCCAGCTCATTCGTGAGGGAGAGCAGCTCCCGGCGGGCAGCCTCGCAGATTTCGAACACTTGAACTTTGCTGTCTTCCATGACGGAAATGGCCTTCTGGATGACGCGGTCTATCTGATCAACATGATAATCCACGTTAACTACTCCCCTACTCGAGACGCCGTCTACAATCTTCCTCTATCCGCTTGCAGTCGATCACATTTTGCTATAACAAGTCGAAAACCTTTTCCGTTTCATTACTTAACTCATATAGCATTGTTTATCATACCATATTTCAGCGTTTTATTGAGAGAGGAATAGGTCCTTCGGTCTAAAATTAACGAATTGTAATCGTTTGAGTTTTATTCTCCCAATCTACTTTTTGGCCGAGCTGCTCGGATATGAGACGAACCGGAACGTAGACGCTGCCCTTGATCAGCAGAGGCGCCGCCGGCACGGGCTGACGAATTCCGTTCGCGGTCATCGTGTCCTTGCCGACCCACAGCTCCAGCATTTTATCGCCGCGCAGCACCGTGACTCGCTTCGTTTTATTGTCCCAGACGACCTGCGCCCCAAGCGTATCCCCGACAAAGCGAAGCGGCAAATAGTTCGTGTTCGTGCCTTTTTGGATAAAAGGCGCTCCCGGAAGAGTGACCTTGGCACCGTCAACCGTTGCTTGCTTGTTCCCAACCTTCATTTCGATCGTCGGATTAGTAACTGCGATCTTTCCCGGTGGATACTGAAGCACCAAGTTGTCAAAAGCGATCTGGCCCAGCATCGAACGCTCGTCCTGATCATTCTCCTGATTAACGAGATACAGCTTGGTCAGCTTGGCTTCGCCCTTCAGCCCGGCTTGAGCGAGATCGAAACGAATGTTCTTCCAGCCGGTCCAATCGACTTTATCGGCAATTGTAGCATAGGCCGGTTTGCCGTCTCCGTTGATAAACTCGGCCCGCAGCCAGTGCATGCCTCCATCGCCCATCACATCAAGCGACATAGCGCTTGGCGAGCCCTTGATCGCGATGCCTTTGCCGTCGTTCAGAACGGCGTTCGCATACCTTTTGCCGGCTCCGACCGTAAAATCGTAATCCATCGCCAGAACCTTCGACAGCTCACGCCCGGCAATTCCCGTGACGATCGCCGCCGAACCCATCGTCTCGACAGGCGTGCCGGCGAAACTTACTCCGTACGCGGCTTTCTCGAAATCCTCCAGCACCTGCTCCGAACCCGAAGCGAGCACCGCAACTGCTCCATAGCCGTCATAGCGGGCAATCGCATAGCCTGCGGCTGCGTCGTTCTGCACCTTGTTCACCGTCAGCTTGCCGTCCTGCACCGTTGCCGTAAAGCCGCGGAACTCCCAAGACACCGACGATGCCGGTACGGACATCAATCGTCCATCCGTCAGCTGCGCTTTGACCGGTACATTGATCACAGATCCCGGCTTCAGCAGCGTCGAGCTTGGTTCCACGATCAGCTTGGCAATCTGCGCCTCGCCGACAATCTCCAGTTTAAGCGAGTCGCTGGCACTGCCCGATTTTACGCTGACCGTGGCCGTGCCGGCTTTCGCCGCCTGGAATGTCCCGTTCGAGAACGAACCCAACTGTTTATCGATACTCCATGTTGCGGCCAAACCGTTCGGATCGAGCGGATTGTAGTGCGTGTCATAAGCCTTCAGCGAGTAAGCTGCCTGTTGACCGATGAACACCGTTTGCGGACCGCTGGCCGCAATGCCCTTCAATGAGCCTTGCGGAGCCGTCGTATAGACGCCGATCCCGTTCGTGACCAGACGCTGCGTCGTCCCATAAGAGGTTGGATGCGTAAGCTGCGTCTGAAAATCTCCCAACGGACGAGTCACCATCGTCGTCGACCCGCCCCCGTCCAGATTGACAGCCTTCCAGACGCCCAATTCCTTCAGCATCTGCTGCAATTCCTTCAGCGTGACGCCTTTGCGGCCACCATTCTCCTCGACGGTGAGCATATAGGCAGTGGAGCCGTCCTTGGAAAAGCCGACGGCCGTGCGCGCACGATCCGCATACCCGCTTAGCCCGTTGACATCCCGCGTGAAAGAGACGGGCGCCCCTTGGTCCATCAGCAGCGTATGTCCGCTCACCATCATTTGGAAGTCAGACGGATTGTACGTTTTGCCGGAGGCTGTTGTTAATGAATAGTCTGCAGCAACACGGTCTCCGACTGCCAGACTCGCGACGAAATTGCCGGATTCCCTTCTGTTGTGCCCTCGAAGAATGAAGCCGTTCTCGGGGATCGGAGTTGAAATCGCCGCCCCCTCTACAACCTCCGTTACGATACCATCGACGATAAGCGCCTCATTCGGGGTAGCCGAACTGTTCGCAGGCCGCTCCGACGCCGTCCAGGCATTCGTATACATGTACAGAGCGTTAACGTGACTGTAGGCTTTGTCCGGCTCCGTGCGGTAGGCCGACTTGTTCAGCCCAGCCAGAGGATACGATACCCCCTTGTCCGTCGCTGTGACCGTACCGCTAAACACAAAGTTGTCGATAACAGGACGACGATCCTGAGTTACGCCGAACGCATACATTCCCTGCAACTGCTCGGTGCTGGCAAGCAATTGTCCTGAAGTGATCTGCGCCCCCATCGGCACGCCTTCCGTGCCGCTTGCCGTACGGAACACGTCGCCGTTAATGCCGGCAACCGCCCCCGTCTCCCTGGTCATCGCGCCAACCGATTGCTTCGCTGTGACGCTTCCTTTTGGCCCGCCCATAGCATTGAGCTGGACGTAAGGATTTTGGAGATCCACCTGCAAAACGTGCAAAACCTCGGTCGGAATTGAAGAGTCTGACGGAATCCAGGCATAGGTCAGTTGGCGAACGCCGGAAGTCACGATCGATTCGCTTTGCTTGGAAAGCTTATAAGTGACCGCTGTCTTCTGAGTCGCGGCGACGGCATAAGGAACGGGGAGGAATCCCGAACTGACGGGACCTGTAAATACCAACACTCCTGCGAGAAAAGGCAACACAAAACGGGAACGCTTCTGTCGAGCATTTGAAGTGAATAATCGCATGTACTTCTGTTCTCCTGTAAGTCTATGAATTTAGGGAGAAGTTCCTCTACGACGCTAGTAGCGGCCATAGCCGGGCAACTTCCCATTATCCCTAATCTATTAGACTCTAAAATAGAGCAAAAGTTACAGCCGACGATCGACTTCGCAAAATTTAATAGAAAAAAGACGACGATCGCTCGCCGCCTTTTTACCTAATCTTCCACTATTACTACGTTATATAGGTTGAACCTACGAATAGGAAAACTCTCGTACTTCGCCATAAGAGTCGCTTATCTGCGGTTCAAACTTTTATAGCAGCTCATCTCTCTCCCGCTTAGGAAGCTTGTCCCGTACAAGTAGATAGGACTGCTCCAGCATTGCAAGCACCTCGTCGTCCGGAACTATACCGTTCAAGACAACCGTATTCCAATGCTTCTTGTTCATATGGTACCCCGGCAGCACCGCGCCTTCATACTGCTGACGCAGCAGCCATGCTTCCTCAGGGTCCGCCTTCAGATTGATGCTCTCCACCTCGCCCGTATGGCCAAGCAGCGCGAACATTTTGCTGCCGACGAACAGCACGGGCAGGTCGGGATCGAAAGGATAGCGAAGGGTTGTTCCGGGCCGCTGCAACCCCCTCTTCATCAGTTCGGCGTGGTTCATCACAGAAACTCTACGTATTCCAGGAACCGCTTGAGCATAATCGCGGCCTCGGCCCGGGTCGCATTGCTTTGCGGGTTGATCAATTTCGCATTCGTTCCTTGGATGAAACCTGCGGTTACGCAAATTTCCATGCCTTTTTTCGCCCAACCGCTGACCTTGGTACGATCCTTGAAGCTATTTAATGCTGTACTGGAAGCAGGTGTCTGAACACCGACATAATTCATCGCCCGAACGAGCATCGTCGCCATTTCCTCGCGTGTAATCGCCGCATTCGGACGGAATTTGCCGTCCGTTCCGCCCTCAACGATCCCAGCTTTGCTGACCGCACCGATGAACGCTGCCGAACCGTTCGTGACCGTGATATCGGAGAAACGAGTGGCCGAATTACGATCGCCGTCCAGCCCGATTCCACGTGCGATAAACTCCGCAAAGTCTGCGCGAGTAATATTTTTCCCAGGTGCATATAGCTTGTTGGACTCCCCGGTCACAATAAACTTCGACGCCAACAGCATGACATCGTTGCGCGACCAGTGACTGGTCATATCCGTGAAGGAGGCAGTTCTGCTGGCAACTGTATATACGCTGTTGCCTTTACGCTTGAAGCTTGCTCTTGTCGCCCCTCCGACGTTGTCGAACTGTGTCGGCACATAAGTCGTCTGATTGGCTTCAGGGTCGAAGCGCACAACCGCCGTATTGTTCACGGAGCCGGTAAAGCCGGGAAGCAGGAACGATCTCGTCACGTATTGCTCGTAATTATCGATCGCTCTGTAGTTCGAGCCAGTCAAAATTCCTGCGGAGAAGTCCGCCGGCGTCGCAACCGACTGCGCACCGAAGATATTCAGCGTAGACAGCACCGGCGCTCCCGGCACCTTCTCGATAATGAACTGCAAGTAAGACGAAGTCGTATTCCCTCCGGCAAGGTATATCTCCTTGCTGTAATTTACCGCCAGCAGTGGCAGCTCGAATTGATACTCGCCGTACTCCACCCGGAACGAAGTGTTCGAGGCTCTGGCTGACGCGTCCATGATCGAGTTGATCGGAATGGCTACGATTGCCCCTAATTCCGTCGCTGGCACCTTGAACGTCAGTCTCGGCACCGTTACTCCGCTATTCGTCCGAATCGAATCGTACGCGCTAAGGAACTTCGGTCCGTCGAGCGTGTAGCGAGGCATTGTTTTACCGGATGGAGTCGATCCGAGAGAAGTCGACGAAGCTTTCGCAGTCAGAAACTGAACGCCCCCGCTTCCGTCACCCTCTAAATAATCAGGAAGATTAGAAATCGTTCCGCCACCTCCACCACCGCCTCCGGTGGACGAAGATTGAACCGTAACCGGCGTGTCTGTAAAGCCGGCAACCTGTTGCTGATTCGTCAAATCCTTCAACGGATTTCCAGCCGTCATGTAGCTGAGTGCGGCAGTCGATCCGAGTGAAACCGGCACGGCCAACGTCAATCTAACCTGAGAGCCGTTCACATACACATTCGTAATACTGGCGAACGTACCGTTCACCTTCAAATAATACTGCGAAGCATAAGGAACCGAAGACGGGCTTAGCGGAGCGCTGTAGGTCAACGTAAGTTCATTCTGATAAACCGTTGCCGATGCCAATGTCGCCGTTGTCGCTGCCGTTCCCGTCACCTGATAGCTGTTGATAGCTGGAGCCAAGTTGCCGGCCAAATCCTTAATCCCCTGGCTTGTCGGAATATAGGATACATACACGATTGCATTGGTCGCGATCGACTGCACCGTCGTCAGTTCGACCGTATTGTTCGCAATCGCCACCGAAGAGATCGTAGCGGCATTCCCCGCGATGATGACCGAGAAATTCGATTTTTGCGGAATCGAAGACGGGCTTAGACCTTCGTTATAGATGAGTGTAATTTTCGTTCCGCTCGCCGTCGCACCGTTCAGTACAGGCGGCACCGTATCGTTCACATTCTGAATATAGAAATCGTTGAAGCCGACGACGGCATTCCCGCTTGTGTCCCTCAATGGGTAGGAACCCTGAACATACGAGACTGATGCTGTCTGCGTATTGTTAACACTGCTCGACAATGTCAAAGTGACCGTAGATCCGCTGGAAGCAATCGAGTTTATTCCATACGACCCCCCATTAATCTTGACCGTGAACTGGGATCTGGCATTGCTATTGACGGCCGCGAGCGTCTTATTGAAATTGAGCGTCAAAGTCGCTCCGTTTAGAACCCCGCTCACCGGTCTCGGAAGCGTCGTATCGGTCGTATTCGTCACGTCTCGACTGGTGAACGCAGCCGCCTTGTTGCCTGAAGGATCCTGAAGCTGTTTGTTCGTATTGATGTCACGAGTGTAAGCAACCTTAACTACCTGTCCAACCGAAACGCCGGACTGCAACGTCAGTCGTACCGTTTTCCCGCTAATTGCCACCGCGTTAACTTGTCTCGGAATGTCGTTAACCGTTACATAGTAGTTAGCCGGATAAGGAACGACATCGGCATCCAAATCTTCATTGTAGGTCAAGACGATAACCCCGCCATCCATAGCTGAGCTTTGAATAATTGGAGCCGTCTTGTCGGAGCCGATCGTCTGGATGGTCCAGCGATAATCGTTAAGAATCCCAGGGAAAGCGTTGCCTGCAAGATCGGTAATCGCGTTATCCGGTATGCTGACAATATAGGAGGACGACCCTTGCAGCGAGGTAGTCGGAGTCAGAACTACCTTCTTGGAATCCGTTCCATCCATTGTCAGCGTAGCCGGGATCGGATCCCGGGTCGTTCCAGATACAACCCGATACAGAGTAGCATTAACTCCATAGTTAACCTGAACAGGCTTATCGAACGTCATTGTAAATACGGCGTCAAGCTTCACACTGTTGGTTCCCGAAGCCGGCGACGTGCTGACCAAATCAGGCTTCACGGTATCCGTTGCCACGTTAAATCTCCAGGTCGTGAAGTCACTCGTTCCGATTCCCACGTAAGCATTGCCTGCAAGGTCGGTGATGGCCAAGCTACCAATTTGTACGGCATACGTCGTGTTTTTCACAAACGATCCGCACGAAGAATACGCGGAAGGCGTAATGGAGATTGTATTCGTCCCCCCGCCCGTTACCGCGGCATGAGTAACCGGTATGGAGCATACGACGGCTTGATTCGCCACATTTCGGAGGACAATCATGCCGCTTCCGGGTTTAACTGGTTCATTGAACTGAATGCTTAGAGTACCGTTAACTGCGGTAATAGAACCACCAGTGGCCGGGATAAGCTTGCTTACAATCGGCTTTACGTTATCAATGCCTATCTGTGTTGTAAAGTTCCAAGTTGCTGCATCAACAATACCTTCATAGACCGTTCCGCTTGCATCTTTTAGAACACCTGGGTCTATCATGATATAGTATTCAGTACTCGCAACTAACGACTGCGGGAAAGCGATACTGATTGCAGACGTTCCGCTACCAGTCACCCGGTTGCGATCCGAAGCGTTTGCCATATTAAGCGCACTTACCGTCTCATTCGTCTGTACCTTCTTGAGATAGATGTACCCCGACGTTCCGGTAAACATTGGCGTTGCAAACGTCATCTGCGCAGTAAACACACCAATCGCTACATTCGACGCATTATCTGCAGGCGCCGTTGTAATTGGCGCCAAAGCTGAAGCGGTCGTCGTAAACATCCAATCCGCTCCGCCAAATGAATTGCCTACAACATCTACGAAAGCCCCTGCAGGCACAATAACTCTATAGCTCTTGCCCGATACAAGACGAATCGATGGTCGAATCGAGATTGTCGTCCGGCTGTTGCCATCCACGATACCACTACCAGTGACTTCTGGAGACAATACCGAAATGACTTGAGTATCATTCGTGTCCAAACGAACTATCTGGATGTTGCCGCTGGCCGCAAACACCTTCTCCGTGAAATAGAGCTGGATCACGCCCGTAGCCGGCATAGTTCCGCCATTCGCTGGAACTGTACTTGCATAAGGCTGCGTATTGTCGCTAGCGATTACGCCGAAATTCCACGTCGTAGCATTGCTAATTCCCGCAAAGCCCGCTCCGGCTGCATTCGTAAAAGCATTCGGACTAATCTCGACATAATAACTCTGACCAGCCACTAGCGAATTGCCCGGCTCAATGATAATTGTGTCCGCGCTTGTGGAATCTACCTGGACGTAGGTCTGATGCGAAGTATTTGCCATATCATAGCTTGCCACAGTTGCGTTCGTATTCGAATTTTTAATCGAGACCGTACCGCCGCTACCCCGATAAATGTTTTCGTCGAACTTAATTTTCAATTTTGCATTGGCTGGTACAGTCGATTCGTAGCTCGCAGGGTATGTCGCCACCATCACCGGACCGCTCGGAGCTGCGAAGGATGCTCCAGCCACCCACAATTGCATCACCAAGGCCAGAATTAACGTTAGGAATAGAGTACGTTTAAGCTGCAAAAGATTTACCTCCCGTTGAACACACATATTATCCTTTATTTCGGCATTCTGGCTCTGTAAAGTTAGGGTCGGAGGGCTTATTTTCCAATTGGCAATAATATAAACCCTCGATTTGTATTTATCTAGGTACATAGTTGTTCTCTTTGTTTATTTACTGCACAAAATGTTCCTTATCCGACACATTCTTTACACAAGCGTCGATGGTTGCTATTGTAAAAAGAAAAACACAGATTTGAGGGCATTAAATGTTCGGATTATTTCGATATCTATTAGCTGTAATGGTTGTTGTCGGTCATCTCGTTCCAACATTAGTTCCCAATATGGGTTCTTATGCCGTTTTTGCTTTCTACGTTTTAAGTGGTTATTTAATTACTCTAGTACTCACTGATTCATATGGATTCTCCCTTTCCGGAACTTATCGATTCTTGTTGAACAGATCATTGCGTATTTACCCTCCTTACATAGTTTCAGTAATTTTGGCACTAACAGTACTTCTACTCTACCCAGAACTCCCATCACATTTTTCATTAATCATTCGAATGCCCGAATCAACAATCGAATGGATTAAGAACATATTTATTTTCGGGCTCGAAGCAGGATTTAAACCGGATCACATGTTAATTGGTGTAGCCTGGTCACTGTATGTTGAGCTTATTTTCTACATTGCAATGGCTTTAATGTTGGTTAGACATAAATATATTACAGTCATCTGGTTTTTGCTCAGCATCATTGTTACATCGATAATGGTCATAAAAGGTGATCATTTTTATGATCGATATTATTCCATTCTCGGCGGTTCCTTGCCTTTCAGTACGGGAGCTATGATTTACCTGTTCCGGGACAAGCTTAAAGTGAATTCTAAATTGATACTGTTTTTATCAATCCCCTTTTATTTAGTGAATCTTGTATTGACCCGCTACCTGGACATCAAGTATATGTTTACTCCCGGCATTTATATTTCGTTTTTTCTTGCAGCCGCGATATTAATTGGGTGCATGAACCTAGACAAAGAACACTTGCCGAAATGGTATAAGTCAACAGATAAACTATTAGGCGACCTATCATATCCCATATACTTGATACACTGGCCGGTGGCAATTCTTGTATCCCTTATATTCTTCTCGGGAAATCTTCAAAGAACTAGCGAATTACTTTACTATAGTGTAATCCCCATAAACCTCGTCGCTCTGGTCATTTACTACTTGATCGAAAGAAAGATCAATAATATTCGATCAAATGTTAAAGAGAGGGCAATTAGCTCCAAGGAAATGCCCCCATTATTGTGTATAGAGAAGTAAAAACGAGAATTTGTTAGCCAGATAGAAACTACTGGATTCTGAGAGGCATTGCGTTTTGAGAAACGCCCGAGCAATGCGTACATAGAACTTCCGGGCAAAGAATTTGCTGTAAATTCAATAATCAACGTGAAGTCGCTAACGTTTTCGACTGCCAGTGGACCATATGCTCCACCTGTTGTTGTATTAGTCTTTAAACTATCTGGCGACCATTGAGCTGATCCGTATTTCGTTGCTTTTATTCCTGCCGCGATGTCGAATCCGAATTTCGGATCAATCCTTACGATATCGCGCCTACGTCTATTCAATAAAGGAGTTCCAACTTCCACATAACCCCATCCTGCGGCAACACCGGACGCGCTAGGGTTTTGGGCATAATATAACCGCTCTTCGTTTGGAAGCGATAGAAGTATGGGATTAAAAACTTTCTTCATATTGTTCGCTTGCTGCCATAACTCAAGCGGCTCCACAAGAACAACGGCCGGAAACAATGCCTTCATTGTCTTTGAATCTACTTCGACGATAGCGACACGCTGGACATATCCTCCATATCCAGCAAATGATATATAGGATCTTCCGCCGTAAAATAAGATAGCAGCATCGGCCTCTTCAGCCTTGTGCCAATACGCGCGCCCGATTTCCGAGAAGATATAGCCCATGTCAACCCACGGTCCTGTTATGAAACTCGATTTAGCCACTCCCGCGAATAAAGTGCTACTTTTATAACTCGCATAGTACATGCCATCCTCCGGGTTTTTACGTACATGCCAATCCGCAAAACCTTTCGGAAAAATGTCGTTAAAAGAATACGGCCCATTTGCATTTTCTGATGTGAAGTGTTTTGTTTCCGACTCGGTTGAATCTCAGACCCATAGATGCCATATACCATCTTCATAAAAATTAGCTGGATACCTTCCTGGATGAGTGAGATCATCTGATGCAGAAGCAAGACCAAGTACTGTCGCTGAGCTTCTATGTCTGGTCTGTGTTTTGTCGTCATAAAACAGGTGATACGTACCGTTTACATGTAGCAAGTCAAATTCATTCACACCGTTAGGAAGAGTGAATAATTCCGGACTGTGATAACCATTCCTGAGAGCATCTATTAGTTGTCCGTGTGGCGCAGTTTCCGCCTTTTGCGCAACATAATGAAAAAAGACTTCCGTAAAAAAGGAAGCCTCCATTGATTTCTTTTTTATTTTTCCGTAGCCCCCTGCTTCAAAGCCTCGACACGGTCCAGACGCTCCCAAGGAAGATCGACATCCGTGCGTCCAAAGTGGCCATATGCCGCCGTTTGACGATAGATAGGACGACGCAGATCAAGCATCTTAATGATGCCAGCAGGTCGAAGATCAAAGTTGCTCTTGATCAATTCAACAAGCTTCTCTTCGGAAACTTTACCTGTACCATACGTATCAACGTTAATGGAAACCGGGCTGGCCACACCGATAGCGTAGGCAAGCTGAATTTCGCACTTATCGGCAAGACCTGCAGCAACGATGTTCTTAGCCACATAGCGGGCTGCGTAAGCCGCGGAACGGTCGACCTTTGTCGGATCCTTACCGGAGAATGCGCCACCGCCGTGGCGCGCGTAACCGCCATAAGTATCGACGATGATTTTACGACCCGTCAGTCCAGCATCGCCTTGAGGTCCCCCGATGACGAAACGCCCTGTCGGGTTGATGAAAAACTTCGTGTCCGAATCCAGCCACTCTGCAGGAACTTCGGGGTAAATAACATGCTCGCGAATATCTTGCTGGATTTGCTCCAGTGTAATATCTTCGGCATGCTGAGTAGAAACTACGATGGTGTCAACTCGCACCGGCTTACCGTCCTCGTATTGTACCGTAACTTGAGTTTTGCCGTCCGGGCGTAAGTAAGCGAGCTTACCGTTCTTACGAACCTCCGACAAACGGCGAGACAGACGATGAGCCAACGCGATCGGCAGAGGCATCAGTTCAGGAGTCTCATTCGTCGCAAACCCGAACATCAAACCTTGATCGCCTGCGCCGATGTCTTCATTCTCTTGTTGAATGTCTTTGCCATCTCGCGATTCAAGAGCGGCATTAACGCCCTGCGCAATGTCTGCAGACTGTTCATTCAACGATGTTAGAACTGCACAAGTGCTGGAGTCAAAGCCATACTTCGCACGAGTATATCCGATCTCTTTGATCGTGCGACGGGCAATGGCAGAGATATCGATAAAATCGGCTTTACTGCTAATCTCGCCGATCACGAGTACAAGTCCTGTCGCTACGGAAACCTCACAAGCTACACGCGCATAAGGGTCCGCTTCCAAGAATGCATCCAACACCGCGTCGGAAATTTGGTCGCATATTTTATCCGGATGGCCTTCCGTGACCGATTCGGATGTGAAGAGATGCCTGCCTTTAATCGACAAAGTCTCCAACCTCCACATATAAAAATCAACCTTTCCCAATTGGAAAAGGCTGTTAGGAATAAACCTTCGATAAATAATGATACCGGAAGTGTCGGATAGTGTCAATAAACAGGCGCCCAGCTTTGCCCTGTGCTCCACCCGGCTTATAGAAGTGTCTGTTGTGCCTGTTGAATCAATCGCTTCGTAATACCCCCGCCCAGAGATCCCGCTTCCCGCGAGGAGATGTTACCAAGATAAGCTTGCCCGAATCCGGATGCTCCTATGCTCCCCAACTCTCCCGCAAACTCCGTATCCAAGCCTTCCCCATGCTGACCGATCTGAACACCTATCTCGGATGCGATTTCGTATTTCATTTGATTAATCGCATTTGCACATTCGGGTACGACAAGCCTGTTGCTCCTTCTAGCCATGATCCATTCCTCCTTAAAGTTGATGTAGTTATTATGGCTCGACTACACTCCTTCAAGGCGTATTACATTATGGATTGTCGGGGAAAATGTAGGAGTCGGCAAGGTTCGACAGGTAATCGCGTAATGCTTCTTTCCATGGTCTAAGAGGTGTAAACCCTGCGTTAATTAGCGCCTGTTGACCAAGTACAGAATAGGCTGGACGTGGTGCAGGACGAGGGAATTGGTCAGTAAAACATGGATGAACAGTGATCGGGCCTACTCCAGCCTCTTCAAAGATCGCTTTAGCAAACTCATACCAGGAACAGTTTCCTGTGTTGGAGGCATGGTAAATACCGTATTTATCCGACTGAATTAGTTCGATAATAAACTTAGCCAAATCATAAGCGTACGTTGGCGAGCCAATCTGATCGTTCACAACCTGCAGTTCCTTTTTACTTTGCGCAAGCTGCAACATAGTCTGCACGAAATTCCCGCCATATTTTCCATACACCCATGATGTGCGAACAATGAAGCATTTCGAAGAAAATTCCAGCGCCTTTCGCTCGCCTTCCAACTTTGTAACTCCATACACGGATTGGGGATCTGTTGGGTGACTTTCGGAGTAAGGTTCCTTCCCCGATCCATTGAACACATAATCCGTGCTGATGTAGCAGAACTTAGCTCCAACGACTTCTGCTGCCTTTGCCATATTTCGCGTACCTTCTACATTAACCGCCCAAGCCGAATTCGGGTCGGACTCCGCTTGATCAACTGCCGTGTAGGCAGCGGCGTGAACGATGAAGTTGGGTTTTAACGTCTCACATATCGTCTTGCAGCTATCGTAATCAGTAATGTCCAGTTCGGATCGATTCTTCCCAATAATCTCGATTCCGTAATGGTTCATATGAACAAACTCTTGCCCCAACTGTCCGCCTGCACCGGTCACCAGCAGATTTGGTTTTCGTTCGCTCATTGCCGATATGCTCCGGAAGCGATTCTGCTCAGCCACTCTTCATGCAGCAAATACCATTCAATCGTTTTTTTGATCCCGGATTCGTAATCATACTGCGGCTTCCACCCAAGCTCACGACGGATTTTGGAAGCATCAATTGCGTATCTCCTATCATGCCCCAGCCGGTCGTCCACGAACTGAATTAGCGTCTCCGGCTTGCCCAACTCCTTCAAAATCGTTCTAATAACTTGAAGATTCGATCGTTCGTTATTGCCACCGATATTGTACACTTCACCCTTTTTACCGTTGTGCAGAACCAGATCGATTGCTCTGCAATGATCTTCCACGTACAACCAGTCCCTTACATTCAATCCGTCTCCATATACGGGCAAAGGCTGATCCCGCAATGCTTTAGTGATCATGAGTGGGATTAACTTTTCCGGAAATTGATAGGGTCCATAATTGTTGGAGCAACGAGTAATATTGGCATGCATCCCGTACGTTTCATGATAGGCTCGAACGAGCAGATCCGCTCCCGCCTTGCTCGCTGAATATGGACTATTGGGGGCAAGCGGCGTCTCTTCGGAAAATAGCCCGGTATCCCCTAACGTACCGTACACTTCATCCGTCGAAATCTGTACAAATCTCGGAACGTTGTATTTTCTCGCTAAGTCGAGAAGCACCTGGGTTCCCGTCACATTCGTTCTAACGAACACCCCGGGATCGGCTATACTGCGATCGACATGCGATTCTGCAGCGAAATTAAGAATGGCATCGAAGCCTTCGGCGACGACGGACTCCATAGTTGTCGTGTCTGAGATGTCAGATAGCACAAAACGATAGTTAGGCCCTTCTGCCAGTCCCTGTAAGTTATCCAGGTTTCCTGCATAAGTAAGCAAATCGACGTTGACCAATTGATACTGCTGATGGATCCTTCTCATATAGTGAACGAAATTACTGCCGATAAAACCGGCTCCGCCTGTAACAAGCAACTTCATTCTGACCACCCTCTAGTACTTAAAATTATGCTCCGCTCTCGCCAAAACCGGATGTACGGCATCTTTCTCCGAAAGAATTGGCTGTGTTGTCGGCCACTTAATTCCAATCGCAGGATCATTCCACAGAATTCCTCTGTCATGCTCCTTGGAATACAGCCGATCTACCTTATACTGCACTTCGGTATTCGGAACCAACGTGCAGAAACCGTGAGCAAATCCAGTTGGAACAAATAATTGCCTTTTGTTGTCGGCAGACAGCTCAAAGCCTTCCCATTGTCCATATGTCGGAGATCCTTGGCGGATGTCGACCACCACATCGTAGATGGCCCCTGCTGTAACTCTGACCAGCTTGCTTTGGGCTTGTGGATTGAGTTGATAGTGAAGCCCTCTGATCACTCCTGTTTCCTTGGATAACGAATGGTTGTCTTGAATGAATATCCGTGGAAGTCCGATTTCCGCATATCGTATTGCCTGATAGCTCTCCATAAAATAACCACGTACATCCTCGAAAACAGCCGGCTCGATCAACTTTACCCCTGACAGCCTGCCCTCCATAATTTTCACAAGATCACCCGTATCGGATAGTTGCCGTAAGTCGGCATTCTACAGCATATTCCTCGTGCGCTTGCTTGCGCATGAGCGGTAGCTAAAAGGGCACATAGAAAGCCCCCACCCTTTGAAGATGGAGGTTTCTAACTAATTTATGGCGAGTGATTTTACACGATTTACGATTTCCGGATTGTCAGCCTCCCATCTTTTCTTTTCCTCGCGGATTCGATCTAATTGTTGTTCAATATTATTAGGCGTGATTAAGAATCCAAAGTCGTCTGGTACACTCTCTTCATTTACATGCAACATTCGATTGAGCACAAGATTGCCTATATGTTTGCGATAGTGGGATTGATCGAAGTAATGATCAAAGTTTTCCGTTGAAACCGTCGTAATCGAATTAAATCCGGAAAAGTCCCAAATGGGTGATATCTCCACAATTTCCCGTTTCCATTTTTCAAACTCCTCCCATCTTCCAGCAGCCTGAATACCTTCCCACTGAAGGGCGTGAGAGGGATGAATAAAGAAGGTACAGCTTATTCCACTACTTTTGCAATATTCATCGACCTGTCTGAAGGAATCCATTTTATTAGACGACAATGAATAGCGAATATACACATTCGGATCCTGTAAATAACTTCGAAGATGATCGTAGAATCTGTTAACTCCCTTATCTTTGAGAAGTGAATTCACTGTCGTAACTAAGCGTTGCTCATCGTTACTACCGTCCTCCAACAAGAAATCGCCATTCAGTTGCTGTGCTGAAAAGCTAGCACGTACTACGCTCAAACTATCCATAATGGACTTTTTCGTAAACAGTGTGGAGATCAGGTCCTCTTTGATCATCTTAAGGGAGAAAAGTCTTTTTTCTGAGTAAGTGGCCGGGGGTGAACTATAGGTGTTGAATCCTTCGAAATCCAGGCCTAAGTATATTTTTCTTAGTTGGTGGTTAGCCATTGCACCATATTGAAAATACTTTAGCTGTACGTTGATATCAGCACTGGACAACCCCGCATTAAAGGATGCCTCACCTTGGATACGAAAATAATAATCCGGATCGATCCCTTTTCCTGTACGTGAAGATCCCAAAAACAATACACTTGGCTTAATCTCAGCTATTTTCCGAGCTTTCCATAAATAATCATTAGTATATAATTTCGTGTGATTGAGACCTTTTATAGAGGTTGATTTATATAATTGATAGGGGTCAATCACGTAATTAAAAATGATAACAAGAGTCATACATAAAACCAACGCAGCCAAACTACCTTTGTACCATTTGCGATATCGATCCATTTTTTAGAGACCTCTAGAAATTAAAGTAGAGAAACTCGCTCACCTTCGTTAAATTCATTAACGAATAAAGCAAAAGAAATAAACTAAAGATTAAGTATAGCACGTTGGGCTTAAATTTCTCCATTAATTGAACCGAGTTCCTGCAACAAAGAACAAGAATAAAGCCAATGATGAGATACTTGATTGCCCCACTCATGTTTATCATCGTAAAATTATCAAAGACAATTATATTTTGAATCTGAATATGAGCAAACAGCCCCTCAAATTTAACAGGTAACACGATTCCATTCAACCCGAACATAGACGATAAGACTTTGAGAGCATCGGTAATACTTGCGGCTCGAAAAAAAGTGAATGCAATGACTATAAATCCAAAGGTTAGGAACCAAGCTGGTATTCGCGGGAGCTTCAGTCCTGCCTTCTTCCATATCCGATGGCAAACTGTTGCAATTCCATGAAGCAGTCCAAAAGTGATAAATGTCCAACCTGCTCCATGCCAGATTCCGCTAATCAAGAACAATAGAATAAGGCTAAGATTAGTTCGAAGCATGACTTGCTTTTTCATGCCAAGCGGAGTAAACACTCGCTTTAACATCAACTTATTCATAGGAATGTATACATATTGATATAAAAATCTACCTAATGTCATATGCCATCTGTTCCATGCCTCTTGTATATCTAGGGCTTTATAGGGGGAATTAAAATTTAGTGGTAATTTGATGTTAAAAAACAAAGCTGCCCCCATAGCCATATCCATATAGCCACTGAAATCAAAATAAAGTTGAAATACAAAAGAGAGTGCCGTCACCCAGCCCTCAATCATCGATAGTTCATTCACTTGATTAAAACCTTGAGTGGACCAGATCGCAAATGTATCGGCCAATATTACTTTTTTAAATAAACCTATGGAAAAAATAAAAACACCCTTGGCCTGGTTTTCAAAATTAAAAAGGCGATTCTCGTGCCGATCAAACTGAGGCATCATCTCCTTATGATGAACGATCGGGCCCGCAATGAGTTGTGGGAAAAATGTTATAAATAACATATAGTTAAGGAAACTTGATTCTTTAACGTCTCCCCTATAGCAGTCAACTAAATATGCAATCTGTTGAAAAGTAAAGAAGCTGATAGCGAGAGGCAGTGCAATATGCAAAAGAGGATATTCTGTATTAAATAATGTATTCGTGTTGAACACGATAAAACCCCAATACTTGTAATATCCAAGAAGTGCAATATTAAAAACTACTCCACCCATAGCTAGAATAAAGCGCATTCTGCCTGATTTCGAGTTCCCCAGTAGAATACCTGTGCAATAATTATAAATAATGGATATCAACAATAACGGAAGGTAACTGATGTTCCACCAAGAATAAAAAAATAATGAGCAGAATACAAGCCATATCTTAGATATAGAAGCATTTGCCGATCTGTTCAATAGATAATAACCAATTAGAACTAGAGGTAAGAACAGCAGGATAAATTCAAAGGAGTTAAATAGCATTCATGAGATCTCCAAGTCTAAAATTATTAAGATCCTCCTGGCTAACGGAGGATCTTAATAATTACTGAATTAGTGTATAGGATCCTCGCACAAGTACAATAAGTCCCTTAGCCTGCTTAGGATCGGCTTCGACTCCTCTTTCCCCTCTCGGGTTAAGGATAAGGTGATTGTTGCCTATTGCCTTCCCCGGCTTGATATCCGTGCCATCCGTCAGATCCGACAAACCATTGGCATCCGAGCTATAAGCGATTGCTTTACCCGAGCGCACGATCATCTCACCGCCATCTCCCACGATAAGCTTCGCACCCCAAGGCACCGTAACGACCTCCAGAGCCATCGAGCCTCCGCCTGCAGAACCACTCTTCTCCAATTCTTGCTTCACCAACTTTTCGACCGCAGTGTCCACGTAGGCTTTTGTTACTAGCGGATCGTCTACAGAGCCAGGCGTAGAACCTCCGTCCGCTTCGACCTTCGACATTATGCTGATCGTTCCAATGATAACCGCAAGTAGAACTATCGTCCCCCAAATCTTCCATTTCCTTGATATTGGCAAGTTTATCTCTCCCGTTTCGACAAGTTATACCAGTTTGTACGCGGATTGAGGAGGGGAAGTTGCGAGAAATCGAAAACATTCTACTTACTTTGCAACAACTCTTCGATAGAATCCATAACATAGCTCTGTTCATCTTCACTCATATTCGACCCGGAAGGCAAACATAATCCATTCGCGAACAACTCATCTGATACGCTTTCTCCATCGGAATGAGGATAGTATGAAACTCCGTGAAATAACGGCTGCAAGTGCAATGGCTTCCAGACGGGTCTAGATTCAATGTTTCTATCTGCCAAATATTCAATGACTTGTAGGGCAGTCACGCCTGCTTTGTCTGGATCAATCGTTAATGCAGTAAGCCAACGTGTCGATCTCCCGTAAGAAGCTTCGGGCATAAAAGAGATCCCCTCATGCATTGCCAGCCGAGCATAATAACAATCGAATATCCTGCGTCTTGCCTCGACCCGATCATGAAGAACTCGAAGCTGCCCTCTTCCTATCCCTGCAAGAACGTTGCTTAGACGATAGTTAAATCCAATCTCGCTATGCTGGTAATGAAGAGCCGGATCCCTAGCCTGCGTAGCCCAATGACGAGCTTTCGTGATCGCCTCTGAATCATTGGAGATTAGCATCCCGCCGCCGGATGTCGTAATAATTTTGTTCCCGTTAAAAGAGTAGATTCCGAAATGACCGAATGTTCCACTGGCCCTCCCTCGTCGGTAGGTCGCACCTAAAGACTCAGCCGCATCCTCGATTACCGGAATGTTATAGCGACTGCAAATTTCAAGAATCGGATCCATATCGGCGCTCTGCCCGTAAAGGTTAACAACAATAGCCGCTTTAGGACGTTTACCTTGCTTCTCAAGATCCCTACAAGCCCGTTCGAGAGCAACTGGAGACATGTTCCAAGTTGCTCTATTCGAATCAATAAAGACCGGCTGCGCACCTTGATAGAGAATTGGATTTGCCGTAGCAACAAAAGTAAGTGAGGAGCATAGAACGAGATCTCCTGGACTCACATTCAACAGACGAAGGGCTAGGTGAATTCCTGCCGTACCCGATGATAATGCTGCAGCGTCTCGCACTCCAACCAACTCAGCTAACTCATTCTCGAAAGCATTAACTTGAGGACCGAGCGGAGCGATCCAATTCGTAGAGAATGCCTCGGAAACAAAGCCTAACTCGTACTCTCCCATATGAGGTGACGAGAGAAAGATTTTCTTTCTGTCGCTCATGCTTCATCATCTCGATTCATTTTATATATCTCGCCGGAACGCCGGCTACCGTCCGATTAGCCTCAACTTCCTTCAATACAACCGCTCCGGCCCCGATCGTGGCATATTGTCCGACTCTCGTCTTAGGTAACAATCTTGCTCCGCTACCTAGAAATGCTCCTTCTTCGATATAAACCGATCCCATCACGTCGCATTGTCCGCTCAGAGTTACGCCGTCTTCTAAAGTCGTATCATGCGCGACGATGGAATGAATATTGATCGTCACGAAGTCGCCGATCGTAGCATTCGTAGAAATCGTAGAGTACGGGCACATGACAAGCCCCTTGCCGATCCGATTGCGCAAACCCAGTATGCATGTCGGATGTATGACGTTCGCAAAGCTTGCGCCCCTGCGCTCCAACTCTCTGCAAACCTTCAATTTGATTGCAGGATTTGCAATCGCGCAACTGAGTACGTCAGATGCAACCGGAACGTAATCGGCGATCGGGGACAGTACCGGAACGTCCACGTTAAATCCGTTCAGAGCCTCAAGGTCATCATCAATAAAGCCTGCGACCTCCCAATCCCGCCGATCGGCCGGAATAGCCCGCGCCCAGTCCAGAAGCTCCCGCCCCAAATTGCCCGCGCCAACAATGATCAAACGTTTACGAGACATTTACAATCCTCCATGCTTTGCCTTGCCGGATCCTTGGAACTCTTCCATAGTCACGTGATTCTGCTGGGAAACTCCCTCTGACTTGATGACTTTTTTTGCGGTCATCCACAGAATCTTCATGTCCAGCCCGAAACTTCGATTGTCCACATACCAAACATCCAGCTTGAATTTCTCTTCCCATGAGATCGCGTTCCGCCCATTGACTTGAGCCCAGCCGGTTATTCCGGGCCTAACCTCGTGCCTTCGCGCTTGTTCAGCGGTATAGCGGTTCAGGTATTGCATAAGGAGCGGCCGAGGGCCTACGAGACTGAGTTCGCCTCTAAGAACATTAAATAGCTGGGGAAGCTCGTCCAAGCTGGTTTTGCGAAGGAAACGTCCAAAGGAGGTCATCCTTAGTTTGTCGGGCAATAAATTCCCCTGATCGTCCCGTAAATCGGCCATTGTCCGAAATTTATAAATATAGAACGGCTTCCCCCTTAAACCAGGCCGTTGTTGCTTGAACAGAACAGGCCGGCCTAGCTTAAGCGCAACAAGGAGGGTAACGACGAGAATCACGGGGGAACTAACGAGAAGAATCACACTAGCCGTTATCCAATCGAAAAGCCGTTTCATCATGTCCTCCCGGGTTTACTGATTCCTGAGCAATTGCTCGGCCGGAACGTCTCTCATCTTACGAGCCGGCGTTCCCGCAACGATCTCTTCTTTTTTCACGTCTCTAGTAACTACGCTGCCGGCCGCAACGGTTCCATCCGTCTCCACGACTTTACCCGGGAGGATCGTCGCGTTTGCTCCTACGCGTCCGCCGTCTTTGATCGTTACGCCTTTGAACTGGGCAAAACGTTCTTTCGTTCTGGCGAGGTAGTTGTCATTGGTCGTTACGACGCATGGCGCAATAAACACGGAATCGCCTAGGGTAGAGTAAGCGGTAATGTAACAATTGGTTTCGAGCTTGCACTTTTTCCCGATCACGCAGTCATTTTCAACCGCCACTCCCCGGCCAACGATCGTTTTTTCCTCGATGCTGACCCTTTCCCTGATCGTAGCCAGGTCGGCGACGAACACGTCGTTAGCCAAACTTGCTCCCGCATATATAATGGATGAAGTCCCGACCGTGCAGTCGTTTCCGATAATGGCAGCCGGCGGTTTCTTAAGCTCTCCCAACGCGGAATTCTTGGCTCTGGCAGGCTGCTTGCCGATAACGGCATTATCCTGTATGACTACGCGATCGCCTATTTGAGTACCTTCATATATGACGACGTTATTGCCGATGACGACATCAATACCGAACGTTACTTCGTCTCCGATGACGACGTTATGGCCGATCTGTTTTACGCCCATCCCGATCCCCCCTAAATATGCTTAGCGATTTGGGCTACGATTTTATCCGCCGCTTTTCCGTCTCCGTATAGATTCTCTACATAAGGCGGTCGGGAGGCAAGCCGGTTATGGATGACTTCTTTCAGCTTCGCTTCCCTCACGTCAACCAGACTATTCCATCCCGCCTCGACGGTTTCGACCCACTCCGTCTGACCTCTCAGCGTGAAACAAGGAACACGCGCAAAGTAAGCTTCCTTCTGCACGCCGCCCGAATCCGTGATAATGGCTTTCGCATTCGTTTCCAGCAGCAGCATCTCTAAATAAGATACAGGTTCGATCACTTTGAGGCGTTCAGCCGCATGGATCTCGGCGTAATTATCCAACTGCGACAATTTGGCTTTCGTTCTAGGATGCAACGGCACTACGACGTCTCCGTCGAGCTTCAGCAACGACTCGAAAATGATTTTCAACTGATCGAGATTATCCGTATTCTCCGCTCGGTGAATCGTCGCTAGATAGTAATCGCCGCTCGCAACGTCAAAGCGCCCAAGTTCGTATCGGCTTGACGCAATCGATTCATTCGCGATGACCGCGTCGTACATCACGTCCCCGACATTATACACGGAATTGGTGATTCCTTCCTTAGCCAAGTTACGGATGGCCGTCTCGGTCGGAGCGAACAATAGATCGGATACATGATCGGTCATGACCCGATTGATTTCCTCCGGCATTTTTTTGTTATAGCTTCTTAACCCTGCTTCAATGTGAATTAAGGGAATATGCAGTTTGCTAGCCGTTAGAGCTCCTGCAAGAGTAGAATTCGTATCGCCATAGACCAATAGGGCATCCGGCTTCTCCTCGAGAACAACCTTCTCCAGGCGAATCAACATCTCGCCGGTTTGCTCGCCATGATTGCCCGACCCGACTCCCAGATCGTAATCCGGCCGGGGAATCCTAAGCTCCTCGAAGAAGACGCCCGACATTTTGTAATCGTAATGCTGCCCGGTATTAATAAGGACTTCTTTGAATTGCTGACGCAGCGCCTTGGATACCGGGGCTACCTTTACGAATTGAGGTCTTGTGCCGACTACGGTAAGTATTTTCTTCATGGGTTCTCCTTATGGAACTCGCGAATACAGGAAACGACGTAGGCTTGTTGGTCGACGCTTAGTTCCGGGAACATGGGCAGAGACAAGGCTTCCGCGCAGGCTCTTTCCGCCTCCGGCAAATCGCCCGGCTTATATCCCAGATTTTCGAAAACAGGCTGCAAGTGCAAGGGCTTCGGATAATAGACCATTGTTTCAACGCCCTTATCCTTAAGATAAGCCTGCAAGGCATCTCTCGATTGGCTCCTGATCGTATACTGATGGAAAACATGTCGTTTATCTTCGTCCACTGCCGGAGGAACAATTTGCGGACAGCCTTCCCGAAGAAGAGCATCGTAATTCCGTGCCGCGCTTTGGCGCTGAGAAATCCAGGTATCGATATGAGGGAATTTGACATTCAGAATCGCCGCCTGAAGCTCGTCCAATCTGCTGTTATAGCCTAGTACATGATGGTAGTATTTCGGCTTGCTCCCATGTGCCCGAAGCATTCTCAATTTATCGGCCAAATCATCATTATCCGTTACGATCATGCCGCCATCGCCGTAAGCGCCCAAGTTTTTGGTCGGAAAAAAGCTAAAGCATGCCATCGTGCCTAAGGCGCCTGTTCTTTTGTCCCTATGCGCGGATCCGATTGCTTGCGCCGCATCTTCGATTATGTACAGGTTATATTTCTCCGCCAGTTGCTGGATGACGTCGTGATTGACGCACTGGCCATAAAGATGGACAGGCATAATCGCTTTAGTCTTTGAAGTGATCTTGGCTTCGATCTGATTAACGTCCATATTAAAGGTTATAGGATCAATATCGACAAAAACAGGAGTCGCGCCCCCCCTCGCGATAGATCCTGCCGTGGCAAAGAAGGTAAAGGCCGTCGTGATGACCTCGTCCCCTTCCTTGATATCGCAAGCCATTAACGAGAGATGGAGCGCATCGCTTCCGTTCGCAACCCCGATTCCATGTTTGACTCCGCTATAGGCCGCTATGTCCTGTTCGAGCTTCTTTACGTTACTTCCAAGTATAAAATGAGCGGTACTCATGACTTCTTCCATCGCTTGATGGATTTCGCTCTTTAACGCCTGATATTGTTCCGTCAAATCTAGGATAGGTACTTTCAATGATTTTCCCTCTCTTCGCGTTGAATACAATCGTTTTCAATGACATTAAGAAGCTTCTTGGATAGATTGGCCCATGAATGATGGTTAAGAACATAGTCCTTCGCTTTCTTTCCCATCAACGCAGCGTTCTCGGGACTTTCGGACAAATTATTCAAAGCTTCGGCCAATCCATCGGCAAAATCGGATTTAATGACTATGCCGCCACCGGACTGGTCTACGGGAGTATCCTCTAAGTTACATAATAACGCTACGGGTAGGGATGCGGCCATATAATCGTATAATTTATTCGGACTAATTCCCCATTTAAAGACGGGCGAATCCTTTAACGGCAATACCCCCGCGTGGACTCTGCTAAGCAACGCAGGTACGAATTCTTTCGGAATCGGAGAAAGAAAAGTCGCATTGTCGATTGACTCGGCCTGTTTGCGATCAAGCAATCTTAGTTTCTCCGGACCGTCGCCAACGAATAAAAAATGAACATTCGATTTCTCCCCCAGCTTTTTCGCCGCGTCCAGCATGGCATCCAGATTATTAGCCATGCCATGGCTTCCTAAGTAGATGGCAATGAACCGATCTTTGAGAAGAGAGAGAGTTGCCTCAACTTCTTCGGGTAATTCCGATATCGAACTCTCGTAACGGGCAGGATCAACCCCATTCGGCAAATAAACGACTTTGTTCTCGCTGATCCCGCGACTTGTCACATAGTTCTTCGCTTTGTCAAACAGTACGATAATTCGCTTTGATTTCTTGTACAGGAATAATTCTAGCATGCTCATTATGAATATAGCGGGATGTCGTTTGGTGACTTTACCCAAATCAATTAGCGTTTGCGGCCACAGATCACGTTCTTCGAAGTAAAAGGTACACCCCTTTTTCCTGGCCAACAAATAGCCCACAAAAGCCGCAAACGGGTGTACCAACGAGCCGATGATGATATCCGGCTTTTCTTTCATTTTTTTTCCATGTCTATAGCTTCTAATAGAGTAAGTGAGCATATTAAGGACTCGACTTATGCCATTGCTGTTATACGGTGTCGTTTTTATCCACTTAAACCTAACGCCGTTATAGATGCGCTCAACCACTTGAGTGCTGCTAGAGTACTGCTCCGCCTCTTTAAGACTCTGATGATTGAAGGAAGAAGCAAATATCGTCGCCTCATGATTCCCGGCATCCACAATATTCTTGCATAGATCGTAGTGGCGCGTGCCTCCGGAACTTCCGGGAGCAACGGCGTAATGATTGAATATCCAAATATTCATTGGCTCACCTTTGAATAACATTTTAACTGCTAAATTGGCTTCTTGCTTAGCATCCGATATGCATATCCTACTGCATCATATGGAGCATTAAACCAACCAAAAGAAAAGAGGTCTTTCCTAGTAGCTACGGTCCTGTCAATCAATTGTTTTATTTTGGGGTCAAACTGCACTACAGGATACCAATACACCAATCTTTCTGCACCAATCATATTCGAAAACGTTACATTATAACCAGTAAACGGAAAATACTTATCTTGCGTAATGTATGCATTAACTGTTGAAAAATCTCTAATTACAAGCTTGGAGAATGTATTGGCAAATCTTGTTTTTTCTATTTGAGGTATGGAAAAAACATGATTATCAATATCGACCAATGAATTAATTGTTACGCTTTCTTTCCAAAAAAACGATGGAATAATATTGGACTTTTCTTTTAGGATTTGATAAGGCCAACTGTATGCCGTCCCATCTCCCTCAAGTTTTGAAACAGAAATCAAGTAATTATAAAACGCTATTGCAACTTTTTTATATCTATCTTCTTTTGTAAGACTATAGGCGAGGGAAACCGCTGACACATAAGCGGCCGTATGATTTATGGCCTCATGTTCATCGGTTCTAATATTCTTAAAGTAGCCAATCTGGGTTCGTTCATCGTAAATCATCTCGTCAATATATTGATTAAGTATTGCCAAACTTCTCTTCACATATGGATCTAATTGTTTAGAGTATTTAATCTTTAGTTTCGGGTCATTCTCAATTAATACTGCAAATTTTAGAATAGGTGTTGTAATTTGACCCGGCAAGGTGATCTCAGTTTCCCACCTTGAATCATCAGATAAGGCAAAGCCCCATCCATCCATCTTTACTTTTCGAAACTGATCGTATTTCCCAATTTCTTTATCTGTGTATTCAAAGGCTAGATTAATTCCACTCATTAAAAGTTGCAGAAACCTCTCATCCTCCGTTGCTTGAAATGCTAGTAGGCATGAACGCGCTATATCAGACCATAGCCACGCTAAAGTCATACCAGGAGAAGAGGTGTTTTTTAACATATGCTCCAAAAACGCCTGTCTATTTTTCAGATAGTCTAGCAGTACTTCCTTATTAGAATCGGCCACAATATATTCTTGATATAATTTTTTATACGTATTAATAACCAAATCAGTATTCTGTGAAGATATTGGATCATTTGTGATTTTATAAGCCTCTTCAGAAAGAGTAATTAGCTTATCGTTTTTGGGAAAGAACTCCTTTATGTTAGCTAGATCATTTTTTTGAACATTAAAAATTAGTATATTTTTTCTGGAATCTTCATACTTTTCAAATGCACTTTTATTATTTGTCTTAGAATCTATCTTAGATGTACTTGTGGCCGATACCTCTAGATCAAATTTTAATAAAAATAATAATACTACAAATGTTAGTAATACTATTTTACGTTTCATAGAGTTTCCCCCATTCACTTATGAATTAGTTGTTCATAAATACTAAATAATTTGATTCTTTCATTTTCCCAATTGTAGCGTCTAAGTACTGCTTGCCTCCCATTCTCCCCCATTACTTCAGCTTCATGTGCATTGTGAATAAATCTCGTAATAGCAGCAGCAATTTCGTCCGTATTCAACGGATCGACACAAACCCCACATCGATTATCTTCAACAATTTCTTTCCACAATGGGAAATCCGATGCAATTACGGGTAATCCGCAAGCCATGTACTCAAATAACTTCACCGGAAGTGAATCCACATAATTTTTTGTAGGGTGCAGCAATACTAAACCTGCGTGAGATTCCGAGTAGACCTCCGCAACTTGATCTCTAGTAAGATAATCGAGCTCTTTTACATGCGAATATCCTTGCAAGTTGTTTACTAATTCTTTTTCTTTCCGATCGGCATACCTTCCCCCAAGCAATAAAATCGCATTTGCTTTGCTTACTCCTTCAATCATCTCAAAAATGCCGCGGACTCTATTGATTCCTCCCACATAACACACATTTCTATTTTTAGGGGTTCTTCTAAAGCCACTATTTAAAAATTCCTCAAGCAGAGGGAAATTACTTACGTTTATGGTATTGCAACCTTTGTCTTTAAACCTTTTTTCAATCAATGGCGTCGCCGCTACCACTGCGTCAAGTTTCTTTGCCGAATAATTCTCGAATTTCTCAATTAATACCGAGAGGGTTTTTCTAAGCATTGACGGAATCCAATGTTTCGTTAGAAGTTGTCTTGGCAAATCCTCATGTGCGTCATATATTACCTTCTTGCCTCTTTTCTTTAGAAGGAGCCCTATAGGAAGTAATTCCGGATCATGAAAATGATAGATGTCCGCGTCTATGCTTAGTGCCATATGATAAATTAATTTGCTAGTGTTTACCATTCGGCTTAAGCGGCTTCCCTGAGGTTTTGCAACCCCATGAAGAAAGATGCCTCTTTCATTCTGTGCAGGTATCCCTGGTGCTATTAAGTGTACCTCGTATCCTTTTTCCTTTAAAGAAACGCACTCTTTCAAGAAAATCCGAACATCATTATATGCATGAACGGATGTCATATGGCATACCTTCATTAAGGCACTTCCCTTACTAGCAAATTAGCGTAATTGATAACACTTCAACCAAAAATGAGTGGAGAGCAAGCGCCACACTAACGAGCGGTTTGTATTTTTTCCTTGCAAGTATTGCTCTAATTGTTCTTTGTCAATCCACTCGAATAGTGTTGAATTTTCCTCGAGAAGAATTCTTTTAATTTCAGCGAAATGTTCTTTATACCACACGCTTTCGGGTGTGACGAACCCTTTCTTATCTATACGGAGTCTGACCTTATCCGGCATTCTTCCCTTATTAAAGTTTCTCAACAGCGGTTTCGTCCAACCATCTTTATATTTCATTTTGCTTGGCAATCGCATACATAACTCTACTAAGCGATAATCTAAAAAAGGAGTCCGGGCTTCAATAGAAAATGCCATGGAGTTCCTATCTTCATGGCGTAATAGAGACTGTAAAGAGCCAAAAACATCCTGTCCCAATCGCTCCTGCAAGCGTACAGATTGTTCCGATCCATTTATATTGTAAAAAGCTTTTTTCATTAACCTTTTCATAGAAGTTTGTTTATACTTCTTCTTATTAAGTAAGTGATATACCGACTTAATAATTAAGGATCTTGTTGAGTCCGTAGCATTTAAAGTCCCCGTTTTCTTCATTTCTTTAATAAACTTCACTAAAGAAACAAGCTTTAGCTCTCGAAGCGTATTGGCAATATAAATCGGAAAATAAGAATGATAACCTGCCATAATTTCATCGGCACCCTGTCCATCCAAAAGCACTTTTATGCCTCTATCCTTGGCTAAGCGCATAACGTTCCATTGCGCGTATATTGAACTTGAGCGAAAGGGCTCCTCTTGATGCCAGGTCATACGTTGCATATCATCCAATAAAAGATTCATGTCGGGATAAATACGATGACTTTCTGCCCCAGTTGCTTTAGCAATGGCTTCCGCGTAATCCGATTCATCAAATCGTCTATCTTCGAAGCATGAGGTAAACGTTTTTTGTTGCGACTCCTTACTATTTTCAAGCAATCTACTTAAGGTTAAAACGATAGTTGAAGAGTCCAAGCCCCCGCTTAAACAAGAACCAACGGGGACGTCGCTTCTCAATCTCAAACTTATAGAATCGGTAATTAAATCTTCAAACTCGCGTTCGTATTCCTTCCAACTGCTCTCTTTCTTTTCGAGTGCATCTAGATTCAAGGGGTAATACTTTGAATGTCTGATCGAGGACATGCCAGCGTCAATTTCCAAAAACAGAGCCTCTCCAGGTAGAACCTGACAAATGCCCTCAAATAAAGTTTCTCGATTTATATTAACGTCGCCATATAACAAGAATTTTGCTACTTCTTCTCTATTGGCTTTTCCGTTCCCAAAGCCTGAAACAACTAATTGCTTAATTTCAGAAGAGATGCCAAACGAGTCTTCACCCAAAGAATAATACAGTGGCTTCACGCCAAATCGATCTCTGGCAGCAAATAATTTCTTCTCCATTACATCTACTATTACAAACGCCCACATTCCATTAAATCGTTGCAGACAATCTTCTCCCCATTGCGAATAGGCAGCTAGAATGACTTCTGTATCCGTTCCTGAAACAAAGCAATGTCCGAGTTTCAACAACTCATCCTTGAGTTCAATGAAATTATATACTTCACCATTAAAAGTAATCCAATAGCGACCATTACCATAACTCATTGGTTGATGACCGGCCTTAGATAAATCGACAATGGCAAGTCGTCTATGTCCCAACCATAGCCGATCATCAAAAAAACTGTGATGCCCTTCTCCGTCCGGTCCCCTGTAGTCTATAATATCGGTCATTCTCTTTATTTCATCTATGGAAATAGGAGTATTCTTATATAGAGCCGCTATTCCGCACATTGTAACACCTCAAGATATTGTTTAATGTATTCTTCTTGCACAAAGCTAGAGTTATGAAACAATATCGTCATCTTGCTCCGCGCTTTTTTGGCTTGATCTACGAGTAACAACAAATCATGTTGGAATAAATCATTCTCTACATTCCCACCGCACTTAAAATCTCTGCTTTCCATAAAGATCAAAGGACGTTCCTTAACTTCTAAAGCCTTCTTTTCGAGCACGTTAAATACCGAAAATTCATCTCCCGTGCCGCATCGAAAACCTTCTTTATCGGCGTATCCGCAAGTGGAATCTATCTGCATATAGTTGTCGTCCCATATCTTCCAGGTTACGGGAGCTTCAAACCGTAAATAATGTTGTCTTCCTTCCACTATTGGAACCCCTGCTTTGTGCTCAAGAATTTCTTTTTCTTTGCTCCATAGAAGATTATCGCTATACGAGTTATAACTTGGGTGAAACCCAACAATATGTCCTCTTTCCACAATGCTTTTGATCAGTAAGTCTACCAAAGGCGCATCTATACTATAGTTATTATCCAGATGCGATGTTCCCCCGCTCATAAAATAAAAACGTGATTTCAAATTCACTGAATCCGATAAATCCATCAGCCATTCAAAGACATCAAACGGATCTTTCTCTATGTTCCTGGTAATCTTGCGGTAGTGCCCGATTCTGGAAATCGCTTGTTTTAAATCTTTTCTCTTTATTACGTCTGCCGCTAACGTTAGTAATACCTGATTCCAATTGCTCCATTTGCGGATGTGATCGACATCGTGCGTCAGTATCAATTCAAACTTTCTAACTTTCCGTTCTTGTCGAACATTTAAGTAAACCAGCATATTCCACAGCATTTCGACATATTCGTTAACAATTGGTCTTGATAGAAAACTATTACGGTATGCTAAGCTTGCCGTTGCTGGAAATCTATTGTGGGAATCGCGAATTGGGATCACGATTTCTTCCCATCGAGTTAGCATAAAAAAAGATGAAGCGAATAGATCTAGTCCGCAAGTAATAACGTCTTGAGATATCTGCAGCTTTTCATCCCCGTAAATACACGGAATATCTTCACTAAGTGTAAATGGATTACTGAGATAACACACCTGTTCGGGAACAAATTTACTACGTATATAGGATTGATCACCTTCACTTACCCTTGAGAAAAAATCATCTCGAATAACAAGGGTTTTATTATCGAATGAGATGCGATAATCCCTTATTTCAGCTTTAGTAATTTTATAGTCGAGACCTAAAAATTGCCCGAATAGAACTTCTACGATGTAGGATCTCTCTTCGATGAAATTATTTGGAATGGCTACTTCGATTATGTTAATCATTTATCTATCCTTCCGTATCCGATTCGCGGTATTATCTTTTTAATTTTAGTATGAATAATAAAGCTAGAGCCGTGCAGGGAATAAGCAAATACCCTCCTGTAAGCAAGGTTGTTGTATAATCAGATGAAACAAAACGCATAGCTGGAATGATACTCACAGATAACACAGGCGCCAATATGATCACAGGAAGTCGACGGTATAGCAATAATACGATATCTAATAAACATAATCCGATTACTGATAGTAATATTGAAGATACTCCGAACATGCTATAGTAAGAAAATACATATGATGTATTCGCAGTTCCTGAAGGAATAGGTGCCGAAGTGTATAGTTGATAAATTAAATTAGAAATGCTTATTGGTTCCTTGCCGTATAACGACGCCAGCTTTGGTATTCCCTCTATTCCAAAAAATCCGTTTGTTTGAGCATAATGTGCATGCCATAGCCCTGTTTCCAACGGAACACTAAACACCCTTCTAAAAATACCTGTGCTTAAATAATCCACAATTAAATTAAAATTGATTACTCTGCCTTCTCTTAGAATTGATAAAATTACGGGAATAAGCAAAACAAAAATACCCGAGCCTATAATAATATGAGGTTTTAATGGCATCCCTTTTTTTAGAAACAACGAGAAGATAATTGCTAATATAATATTTGCTGCGGATGCCCTATCTCCTGGCAACATAACAGAAAGTATAGTCAAAAAAAGAAATAGCAAGAAAGCAGCCGATTTAACATATCTTTTATTCTTGTAGAATTCAAAACACTTGTGAAACACTAGCACCGACAACATCGGAGCAAAAACCGACCTAAGAAATGTATAACCGTACTTCAAATATACATTATCCAGAAGAGTTAAAGAGTCTTCCCTTGATTGAATCGCTAGACTTGGGTTAAATAATATAGCGTATAATCCTGAAGATTTCAGCGGTACAACGGATAAGTAATACAAGATTATTAATAAAGAGATGGCAGCTAAAGCAAGAATCGCCCTATTACTTGTTATTGTTTGAGAACTTTTAATTGAATTGAACACGCATAGAGATTGTTTTCTAAATAACATTAAAGACAAGAAAAGCCCCAATAAAGGGAATCCATGTAAAACTATTAAAAATTCATAGGGATTTGGAAGATTGGTATAGATTAACTCTGATTGAAGGGTGCCGGACCATTGGATTTGTATATGGTAAAAACCAAGCACTAGCGTGCTCGGTTTTATTAGCATATGTCGAAAGTAAATGATTGAAAGAGACAATGACAACGTTGTAGAGATCAACAATAAGTAACTAATAATGATATACCATTGCATTATAGTAAACCCCGTTTAATTGTTTATAAAAATCATTGTCTCACTTTATTGCTCTCGCACTTTTCTCAGTTCTTGAAAAAATTCTCTAAACTTAAGCAGCCTTGAACGAGTGGCTGATACCTTAGAGTAAGGTTTGGGTTGTCCGCCGAATGATCTAAAGTACTCTTCAATTGGCGGAATAATAGAACCCTCGAAATCAAACTTGTTTGTATGCTGGGAAGAGAATTTAATAGCTTCCCATAACAGTAATGTTGCTGCCCCACTATTACGAAATTTGGGGTCAGCCCCTCCCATTAAATAGTACGCACTTTCTTGGTCCCATACAATATAAACTCCTGCATGAATGTTGCCTTCTTGATCTTTTGCTATAAGTATTTTACTACACTTTCTCTTTTGACATTCGGCGTCTATTCTCTTTAAGTAGTCAAAACTATATGGTATAGACAATCCTTGTCTATCGAAAGAAAGTTTATTAATTTCATAGAATGTTTCAATATTCTCATCGTGTGAAACCTCGATCAATTTGCTCGCCTTTTTTATGTTTCTTTTAATGTTTGAATTAAAATCGCCATAAACAGTATCTAAATCTTTTATATTGTCTATTACATAGGAGTAATATGTGGTTTGTTTATAGCCTTTCCACAAGAACGGAAGCCAATTCGTAAATGAATAGTCAAAGAAACAGACGAAGTGATCTACCTTCGGAATTTTTCCAACTATTTCAGTGTAAACTTCTTTTTCATAATATAGTTGACTTGAATATTTCATATTTTCCGGGATTCTAATCCATATACTGAAATAAGGTGTCAACTTCGGCATAGTAATTGTGTTGAAAATAAGTTTTTTTCGAGGAAAGTACGGAAAAGAAGCAATAATCTGACTTTCTCTCTCTAGCAATACAACATCCCAATTTTCACCAGCCACCGCATCTAACCACCACCATTGGGAAAAGATTCTTATATTTTCCTCTTCGCATAATGCTCTATACTTTTGTTTATTCTCCACTTGTTCAGTTCCTCGCGAAATATAATAGTATATTCTTAAGTCTGAATTTCTTTTGGATAAACACTCTTCCATCTTTACAGGCTACGAAGTGCTGATTCATTTTTTTATATATCTGACCATATGTGCAATTAGAATCCATATGCTTGTCGAAGCCCATGATTACCCACCGCATACCAATGATCTTAGGCTGATCTAATGCATTCAGCCAAGTCTCCGTGCCTCTTAGAACATGCCATACCTTCTCGACAGGCCAACTGTTCCAATCAATCAGTTCTTTGTGTTCAGCTCTTTTAATTTTTCTAGCCCTAGGTGTAGGACTTTGATCTGGCTGTACTATTCTTGTTACACTTCCATCTTCAATCGATTGAATGGATTCAAGAAGAATATCAACACCTAGTTTGCCTATTGATTCCGCAATCATCTCTGGAGATCTTGTTCCTAATTCTAAATGATATCTCCGTTGTTTAATAATATCTCCAGTATCTTCGCCCTTATCGATATAATGAACTGTTACCCCTGGTTGTAGATCCATATTGTAATAAATCCAAAAATCAGGGAAAGGGCCTCTATATTCGGGCAGATAAGAAGGGTGCAAATTTATTGTTCCGTGCTTAGGGAGTTTATAAATATTTTCTTTGAGCAGTTCCGACATAGAGTAAACAACTATTAAATCAGGTTCTAATTCACTCACCCAATGTTCTAATTGTTTATCTGAACCATTTTTCATTTGGATATAGGGGATCTGATGGCGCTTGGCGACTTTTCTTAATGAAAAATTAGGGTTAACCATCGTGGTGTAGATTGACTTAATCCCTGTCCAAACGAAACCCTTTAATCGTTTTTTTTTCTTAGCCGAACACTCAATTATTCCCACAATCGAATGGTTGCTTCTTATCAAAGGGAATACAATGGGAGATACACCTTGTGTAATAACAATGATGTTCATTTACTCGCCACCATTCTATTGAGTTCTTTTCTTGTCATTACCAAGCGAGAATTTATAACTCATTAGTATATTTACTATGTACATAAATGATATAACAAGTGAATATACCAAAATTGTAGTTTTAGGATTATCGAAAGCTAGATAAGAGATATAAATAGATGAAAATGAAAATAAACAAAGCAACGTTTGCCAAAGTAAATCAAGTTTCTGCTTCTCCGCAACCATAAATAAATTACCTAACGGATTGGCCATAAACTGTAAGAAAAACATCAGCACCATGATTTGGGCAAATTCTCCGGACGTTCTCCACTCCGATCCAAATACAAACGAAAAAAGGTCTGGAGAGAAGAAAAAGAGTATAGTAAATGGACCAATCGAAAGAATAAACAGCTTTTTTAAAGTTGCTAGGTATATTTGTTTACTGTTTCCATACTTCGCGAAATCTTCTGTAGCGCGCTGTCTAAAAACATCTCCAAATGCTTTTGCAATTAATACTATTGGCACAATAGAAGTTCTTTCAGCCAATGCATAATAGCCAGAGATGGAGGAATCATATAGCTTTAATAAAAAAATCAGCGGCATGTAACTGGACAGGCTATTTAACAGGTGCGCCACTATCAAATACTTAGGAAAATCGCTATACCTACTTGCATTCTCTTTCATTTTCACAAATGAAATTTTCTTTTTGAATTGTGTGTTTTTCTTTTTTTCGCTAGTTCTACCTAGCAAAACAGCCGCGGCGCCCTGGCCTAATATTAATGAAACGATCAGCCCATTAAATCCTTTTGAGAGATCTCCTAAAGAGACATTCGAGATAGCCGTAACGACTGCTTGCGTTACTTTTACCGTTGCAATATCCTTAAATTGTTTTTTTCTATTCTTCCAATTATTTATTATACTGAATACGCCAACTAGAAGCGTAGATAAAGGGACAAAGTATAACCAATTGCCAATATCTCCGACACTACTCCAATACACAATTTTTTCATTGAAACTTCCAATCAGGAAAAGTATCAATAAACTTCCGCTAACCGTGGTAGTAATCGCCACCATCGCCAGATGAAATGCGTTTTCGTCGTCATCGGGTAACATAATAGCCAGCTCATATCGCCCAGTGACAATGATCGCTAATATCCCAACGATCCCAGCATATACCGAAAAAAGACCAAATTCGCTCGGATCGTACAATCTTGTTAAGATCGGGCTTACAACAATAGGAATAATCTGAGCCAAAATCGTTCCGAACATCAGAGTTATTACATTCCTAGAAAACTCGGCGCTAAAAAATTTAGCTCTTATTCTGGCTATTAGTCGCCCCATCAATTATTCACCTTTCAAGCAGCTATAGAAAACTATAGCTTATAGTAATCACCCTCGATTATATAGTTTCCTTTCATACAATTCCTTGTATCCAATATCGCTTTACTTTTTTTTCCAATCAAATCATAATTAAAGTCGGAATGATCAGTAGTAATTACTACTACATCTGAGTTGTGTAATAAATCTTCATCAAGAGTGGTTGTGATCAACCTATTATTTTTGTGCTTAAAACTATTAATCCGCGAATCAACCAATTTCACTATTGCGCCCTTAGCAATCAAGATATCCATTATCAACAAAGTTGGCGACTCTCTATGGTCATCGATATCTTTCTTATAGGCAACGCCAAGCAAGCTTATAGTTGATCCTTTAATAGGTTTGGAATAATTATTAAGTATTTCTGCTACTTTCTGTACCACAAAATCAGGCATGCTATTATTAATCTCGCCAGCAGTTTCAATCAACTTGGTATGGTAATTAAACTCGCGGGCTTTCCATGTGAGATAATATGGATCGATAGGGATGCAGTGGCCTCCGAGCCCTGGACCAGGATAGAATGGCATAAAACCATAAGGCTTTGTAGCGGCGGCATCAATGACTTCCCATACGTCAATTCCCATTTTGTCGCACAAGATTGCCATTTCATTTGCTAAAGCAATATTGATATTACGAAATGTGTTCTCTAATATTTTCTCTAACTCAGCAACGGCCGGACTGGAAACTTCATGTACATCGCCCTCCAACACGTTTCTGTACATTGCAGCAGCCAAAGTCGTACATGTCGATGTAACTCCACCAACGACCTTCGGAGTATTTTTTGTCTTGAACTTTTTGTTGCCAGGATCCACACGTTCCGGAGAATAGGCCAAATAGAAGTCTTCACCGCAGACAAGCCCCGTTTGCTCGAAGATCGGTTTAAGTACCTCTTCGGTAGTTCCGGGATAGGTCGTGCTCTCTAGAACGACTAACATACCTTTGTGAAGGTGTTTTGCGATCTCTCTTGCCGAACTCTCTACATAGGAGATGTCGGGTTGCTTGTAGATGTCTAACGGGGTAGGGACACAAATCGCGACCGCGTCCACTTCCTTGATGAGCTCGTAGTTTGTAGTTGCCAATAGCCGTCTTGACGATGTAATTTCTTTTAGCTCTTGATCGACGACATCTCCAATGTAGTTAATGCCTTCGTTGACCATATCTACTCGTTTAGTTTGTACGTCGAAGCCAATAACCCGATATCCAGCCTTTACCTTTTCAACAGCTAAGGGGAGCCCGACATATCCGAGACCTACAACGCCAATTACTGCCGTTTTATTCGTCAATTTATCCAAAAGCTTCTGGGCTGTCTCTCTAATATCCGTTGCTTGTTTTGTTGTCATAGGGAAATCCTCCTAGTAAGTAATCAACTGATTATTCTCGGCCGATTCATAAAGGGCTAATACGAGCTTTAATGCATTTAATCCATCTTTTCCGCTTACAAGCGGCTCTCTGTCGTTATGAATCGCACCAATAATATCCTCTATGATCCACTGATGTCCTGGTTTCCCTACCGGCTCCCGATTGATACGATCGACAATCCCTTTAGTTTCTTCCAAATCTAAACCTGAAACGTTCAACGTATTTATTCTTCCGATCGTCGTTCCACCCAATTGAACAGAGCCCTTCTCGCCGAATATACTCAAGGTTTCTTCTAGGCTCTTATCATAGATTGTTACCGCAGCTTCTACAACGCCTAATACTCCATCCTTAAACCGTATCAGGCCGGTAGCGACATCTTCCGTTTCGATCAGTCTGAAACGTGTCGTGTTCATGCTAAACACTTGCTCCACATCTCCGGCCAACCATTGTATTAAGTCAAGATTATGGATCGCTTGATTCATTAGAACTCCGCCATCCATCCCCTTAGTACCGCGCCATGGAACTTGGTCGAAATACTCTTGGTTTCGATTCCACCTCACCGTCGCGTTAATATGGCTGATTTTCCCCAGTTTGTTTTCGTCAAGGAGCCTTTTCAATTCAACGACCGCCGGTTTAAATCGGTTCGGATGGACGACTGTTAGTTTAACCCCATGCTCTTGGCATGTCCGTATTATCCGTTCCGCATCCGATACCGTCAATGCGATAGGTTTTTCCAGTACAACATGCTTGCCCTTTTGAGCGGCATCGCATGCTAGCTTGGCATGCGTTCCGCTTGGCGTACAAATACAAACGACGTCAATATCGTTTCGTTCCAACAGATCATGGTGGTCCTCAAACGTATCTACGTTATATTTATCTTGATACTCTTTCATGGCAGCGGGGACTCTATCGCATACGGCAATCAACTCGGCTCCTTCTGCATTATGAATAGCCTCGGCATGTTTACGCGCGATATGGCCGCACCCGATTATTGCAAATCTTGTCATAGATATTCCCCTACTCTTGTGAGTTTACCAATTTTTCAATTTTCATTGCTTCTTCAGGAACTTTCGCGATTAACTGATTGTAAAAAACCTCATGCCATTTGCCTTGCTTCTTCAAAGAAGCCAAAAACCATCTCATAGCTTCTCTATTGACCGAATCGTCAAAATCGTCGCTCAGAATTTTACCGATTATATCGGAAGCTTCGGCATATTGTTGGCGTTGATAATAGATCATTCCTGACGTTAATCCAACTGAAGGTGTAAGTTTAAAATCTCTACTTTCGTAACGCTCGCTATAAGAAAGAGCATCTAAATACTGTCTCTTTTCTACTACCGTATCTAATACCTCTAATGCATTATCCCAGTATTGATCCCTCTGTTTAACATTACCTTTCGCTTCTGATCTTTTTGCCAGTTGGTAGTAGGACTCTGCCGCATGATCGTAGTATATAATTTCCCATGGATGACGTTTGACTCTTTCTTCGTTAATTAAAATATTTGCTTCCTCTATTTGGTCTTTATCCATTAAAATGCTGTATTCTCTCAAAATCACTTCCGTACTATATTTATTGTACTTCTTAACTTGTTCAATCACTTCAGTAGCCTCATCTAGATAACGTAGATCATTGGTTTGAAGATAAATTTGTCTTAAGAAATCTACTTTCACTAGGCCATATTGCCAATGTTTGGGGGCTAACTCTAGAGCTCGATCCAATGATTTATTTAGCTCATTATAGTTACCTGTGGTATTGGCAATCTTAATAGCCTCTTTAAGATTTGCATCTGCTCGGATTGACTGGGATGCGAAAAATAATAAAGTAGCCGCACCAACGATGATCACTGAAGAAACAATCATACTCGATTTCCCACTAAATTGTTGGAACTTTAGTTTCTTCAACGAAGTTACGTCTTTACTAATAGATGCTCCTACACATAAAAATACAATTGCTGAGAAATATACATAGCTCATATCAAAATCCAATATACTATGCAGCAACAATGTTAAGCCAAGTATAGGAGCAATAAGCCTACGTTGATTCCATTGCTTTTTCTTTATTTCTTGTATCATGTTCTTAATAAAAAGGAAAAAAGAATAAACAAGAATTATAAACAGCGCAATAAATCCAACAATACCTGTTTCAATTATATACTGAAGTGGGAAGTTATGAGCTTGATTGCTCGTATAAGCATAACTTTTGTATGCATTATATAAAACCGACCATGCGCCTCCACCAGCACCTACAATCGGATAATCCTGAATCAATTGAAGCGAATCCTGATAAAACGTATTTCTTGATATAATACTGCTGCTTTCCAAACTCATATTCTCGAATCGTTCTTGGAGTTGTCCAGGTAATAAGCGATGAAGTCCAGAATTGCTCATTAAGAGTAATCCCACAATTATTCCTGTGATGACAAGCGTTAAAGGGAGGATTAGATTCTTTTTATTAAAATACTTCTCAGACTTAGTCTCGGTCCGCATGCGTTTATTTACGTAGATGGTAATTAGATAGTTTATGACTGCCACCATAATGGAAATGGCGATTAATAGAAACCATCCCAGCAACGATGAAGAGCTGCCATTTGCAATTTCTCTTCTAACGGTCTGCATAGGACTAAATATAGCGATGCTGCCGATTGATGCCACAGCAAGATAAGCAAGAGTTTGTACTTGTCTATACCAAGGAATACAAACAAGATAGAGGATTAAAACTACCGAAAAAACGACAATAGCGCCTCTAGACAATGTGAGCATGAGGGAAATTATTAATGGAACAAGAAATAATCCCGCTACTAACAGCTTATACTTACTTTTGCTTGTATTCATGACGATAAGTGTCATGACGATTAAAGCAACAAGATACGCCGCATATGTATTCGGATATTGAAACACATTCGAGAGTCGATTTCCTTGAAGTAAGGCATCTTGAAAAGTTACATTTCCAAACCATATCATTAAGCCATACAGTGTTATCCAGTATCCCGACCCGATTAAAATATAATTGATAATTCTGAGTCCTCTGTTTGACTGTGTAAAGTACGCGCCTACAAGGAAGAACACAACCCACATGATTCGAATGTATAAGTCTACAATTGACTGATGTGAAATCACGGCATTAAACATAGAAAATACGTAGGTTATCGGAATGAGCCAAATAAGCAAAGTTAATAAATCCCGATGTGTCTCCAAACGAATTGACCGGAATTTATAGGCACCTATCAAAAACAAAACTAGAGCTGAACTTAGTGCCGCAATATAAATCGGTTGCTCAAAACTATATGTATAGCCATTGAACAATCCTTTGCTATAAGGTGCAATTAGTAGAAATAAGAAGGTAAACCCCATTACTATCCATTCAATTGTTGATAGTTTGGCTTCTCTAACTTTAGTACCAGAACTACGTTTACTCATCTGACGTTCCCCTTAACCACGTTATTGGGCTCTAGAGCTGCTACAATCTCTAACGAGGCATCCATTAATTCACGCACTTTCTTCTGATCTTGAACTTCCCCTCCCTTAACCCAACGATAGGTTGGCACTAATACGTTGAGGCTAGTTCGTACTTCGTGACTCGTCTTGGCACTGCTTAGTGAATTAATTGATGCAGTCAGTACATTTTCATCAATCTCCGTTGGAGCCCCGATATAGATCCGATCATGCTTAGTTGCTGCGGCACCCTCTTCGTGGCTTAAAATCTCTTCAAAAAGCTTTTCTCCTGGTCGAATCCCCGTATATACAATTTTTATATCTTTTTCGGGTTCCAAACCAGACAAGCGAATTAGATCCTTTGCAAGATCCGAAATTTTAACTGGACTGCCCATATCCAGAATAAACGTTTCGCCCCCATTTGTAATCGCACCAGCTTGAATAACTAGTTGAACAGCTTCCGGTATAGTCATAAAATAACGAACCATCTCTGGATGTGTTACTGTTACTGGTCCTCCATTTTGAATTTGCTTTTTAAATAAAGGAACTACACTTCCCCTACTGCCAAGAACATTTCCGAATCTAACTGCGGAGAACAACGTGCCGCTTCTTTTATCCAAGTCTTGCATGATCATCTCAGCAATTTTTTTGGTTGCCCCCATTACGCTTGTAGGGTTAACAGCTTTGTCTGTAGAGATCAACACAAATCTTTTAACACCATATTGATGAGCACTTTCCGCCAAATTCTTTGTTCCAATTACATTGTTTTGTACAGCTTCAATCGGATTTGCTTCCATGAGCGGCACATGCTTATGCGCCGCTGCATGGAAAATAACTTGCGGGCGTACTTCGCGAATTACTTGTTCCATTCTAAGCCTATTCTTTACATCAGCAATGACTGGAGTTAAGTTTAACTTAGGATATTTGCTTCTAAGTTCCATTTCAATCTCATAGATATTATTCTCGCTATGGTCTAGGATAACGAGATTTTGAGGTTTCGTAGCTGCTACTTGCCTTGAGATTTCTGAACCTATTGAACCGCCAGCGCCAGAGATTAGCACGACTTGGTCAGTTAAGTATCTTGTTATCTCATCCATATCTACGCGAATAGGATCCCTTCCAAGCAAATCCTCAACATCGACTTCTCTTATGGTATTGATTGTAATCTTGCCGTTTATTAAGTCGTTTACTCGCGGTACTATTTTAATTTGGCAACCTGTATTTTTGCTAATTTTCACGATTTCAGAGATGATGAATCTGGAGGCCGTCGGTAGAGCAACTATTAGTTCATCAATCATATATTGTTTCACGACATTCACAATATCATTTCTTCCACCCACAACAGGTATACCCATTATCTCTTTATTCCATTTCGAAGGATCATCGTCAATAAATACAACTGGATATGCTTCTGACTGACTATTATGCTTCAGTTCTCTCACGACCATGAGTCCGGCTTCTCCAGCACCAATGATCATTGCTTTACGATGATGAGGTTGCATTTTAATATAATTGTCCCTAAACAGTCTCCAAACAAACCTTGAACTACCTATTAATAGGAAAGCTAACATAATCGTTAAAGGATATATGCTTCTCGGTACAATAATATGTGAATAGAAATATTTATATATCAGTTGGTGAAACACGAAAAATATCGTAGTTCCTGTTACGACCCCTTTTAGAATGGCTATTGTATCCCCGACACTAGCATACTGCCAGACTCTTTTATAAATTTTGAATACATAAAGGCTAGCCAATAAAAACAAACTATTTGCAACCATAACATAAGGCAACGTTTTAACAAAGTATGACTTTATGGAAAAATCGAATCTAAGCAAATAGGATAGGTATACTGAGATACAAATCAGTAGCGCATCGCAAATAAGGAGCGAAATCAGCCGTATCTTATGAGCCAAATACTCTCGCCTCCTTACTTGTTAGTTACTTCAATTGGTTTTCTCATGTAATTCCTAAAAAATACGATTAAAGAACTAAAGATAGCTCCTAAGAACGCTCCAACTATAACGTTCATTAATTTATTTGGTCCAATTGGCTTAGTAGGTTGCAGTGCCGGAGATACAAAAATTGCTTGTTCCCCTCCCAATAAACGATCTGAGATCTTTGAACTCAATTTTTCTTGGGCAATTAAATTCCCCAGTTCATTTATTTTATCCGTATTCTCCTGAATTCTGTTTTGTATACTTTTCTCCTCTGCAACTAATTTTGTCAAATTAATTGAGAGAGTTGCGGTTTGGGTTTGAATAGCTGTATAAGCCGGGTTAACTGTCTCGTTCTGCATCTGCAAGTCAAGGGTTTCGGAGGTAGAACGCTTCATTCCCTCTTTTATAATGGACGTCATTATGGGGTTTTCTCCGATAGATTGGACAGTCGTTTGCTTTTCAGGGATCTCTTTCAGTTGTTTTTTTGCTTCTTCTAATTGGCTTTTTGTACTTTCAATTTCTGCGGTTAAATCCTTAAGTTTTTTTTGATCTTCAACAATAGCTTGAGAACGAGCTGTACTGTCAATTCGAGTACCAAGCTCATAAGCTAGCAGATTTGCAATATTTGTAATCTCTAAGGAATTCTTGCCTTTTACTTTAATCTTCATGACATTAATATCTTTGACTACCTCGGCATGAATCTGACTTCTAATCCCGGTAATCGTATGTACTGAGGAATCTAGATTTAGCTTTTCGATTAACTTATTAATTGCAGCATCACTACTAACAGACTCTTTAAAAGTATTCATATCTAACAACTTTATGCCATCTTGGTTAGATTGGGCAATTCGAACCATCGAGTTAGATTCATATACAGGTGAAAGAACGAATAAGCTGATTACTGCTGCAATTAGCATTCCAATAAAAGTAATACTTATAATAACCCATTTCCCTTTTAATAGTACTTCAATTATTTCTCGCAAGCTAATTTCCTGATCCATAATAGTATTTGCACCTCAATCTTGAATTTTGCAGAAGAGAAGAATTTAACCGTCTTTACTATAGTATCACGTAGGAGTAGGCACCTCAAGGAATAGCATTCACTATCCTACTTCGTACTGCAATATCCTGTCACTCCATCTCAGCGAGTAGCGTTAGTTTTTTGAGGTTGAAGTCACCTTCGCCCTCGTCTCGACAACTTATCTATGTATCCTGCTAAATAAGTATTGGCCTGTGATCTGCAGCTCCAATACAGAGCAAGCAGTTTCGCAGGCCAGATACATTTCTATTTCTGATGGTAGTGCCATATAGCGCTCGGTTAACTCCGCCTATTCGGCACTGCTAGTTTCTGACGGAAGCTTTCTATTAACTAACCAAGGGATAGACTGGGAAGCAATTAATGTTCTATACCCAGGCTGGAACTCATGATAGACATTAAAGGTCATATCCTTCAATACTTGAATATTAAGAACCCAGCTATAATCTGTCCACTCAGCCTCGATATAGTTAACTCCATTTTTCAGCGAGCTAGCTGCCTCACCCTGACCAACTGTCGTTGAAGAAGGAAAAGACAACTCTTTGGTAAACTTAGACTGATGATCTGCATCTACAAGCTCAATAACTACTTTTTGATCCTTCGCACTTACCTTAGTAAGCAGATTTTGTTCCAGTGTGTAATCAAGGCGCAGCTTGAGTTGACCCAAATCAAATCTCATCGAGGTTCCCACTTGATTTATGGACAATTTGTATGGATCGAGGTCAATATTCTGAAGATTCCCTTTCACTTCTCGTTCATTTGGCAGTTGTACCCTTACTGGATCAACAAAGCCGACTACTGTGTCTTGTTGATCAGACTCATTTCCTGCCGTACCAGTCTTAACCTCTTTTATTGCCTTTCCGACAACAAGACTCATATTGTCGGGTTTCATCCCTTTAGGGATAGATGTCCAAGCATAAACCACAGCTTTTCCGCTAAAGTTAAGTTTATCACTCACATTCATAAAGGTAGCAGGATATATCGCACCATTGAGCGTTTCAAAATAGCCCGTTAATTGTTTCATTTCGCTTTGTCTTTTTTCCTGATTATTCAGCGTGATCGCTGCGACAGCCAAATCATTACTTACACCTTCATAACTCATTAAATACTTTATCGCCACATCCGCTTTGTACCCAGTGTCTGTAATCTTAAAACCTGTCTTCCAATCTGTACTCACTATAGGGTTAAATACGCCCGGATTGGTGAATTCGACTAAATCAAGAATTTCTCCTTCAGTGCTATCCGATTCCTTTTGCTGCAGAGTAAATTTCATATTCTTGATGTCAAATGAATATGGAACCTTCCCCACCGCTTGAAGTCGTATCGAACTACCAGGCTCAATATCTATTTGTTTATTGCCGTTATTAATAATTGTAGTATTTTCAATAGAACTATTGAATACATATTTCCCCATCAAATTAGGTATAGCCAAAGTACTATTTCCTTTGTTCATTAGCGTAAAATTACTAATAACCAAATCCTTATCATCTAAAGGAAGACGGTTAATTGAATCCAATTTGATATAGTACACACCGTTCGAGTTCGCAAACGAGTATGTCTTTCCTACACCAGCTTCTACATTACTCACAGTTGGCTTCGGCAGGTTAAAAAGCGCTAGTGGAATTCTGTCCTTGCCTTCATTCAGAGTGGATACAATAGCTAGTTTCCAGCCTGTTTCTTTTGCAGCGAGGGGAACTGATGCTGTTAATTGAACTGTTTCTTCTGCTAAAGGATTTAGAACTTTCCCTTTTAGATTCTTTGTTGTCAGAGGATACATCAAGCCATCAACTGTTTGTATCATTAATTCATAATCCGGGATTGTTACTGCTCTCTTCCCTTCATTCTTAATTACTAAATCAATATCCGGTCTATAGTATTTTTCACTTTTTCCGATTGTTGAACTTTTAATAAAAAATGATATTTTGTTCTCATCGGTACTGACCACTCGTTTATATCCGCTCGGTGTAACATGGATATACTTCTGAGTTGGTGAGAAAGAACCTAGAACCTTTGTGTAAGAAGGGGGATTTGAGAAGTCCCATTTAAGCACCTTAACCACAAGATCTGTCAATTTAACATTAGCTCCAACTTGACCATAAAAGACAATGTCCTTAGTAGACTTTGCAGCAATTTTGCTAACTTCTTTGTTGGCAATAGTTAAAGAAAACTTTGTGCCGGATTTTGTTGTCATGTTAAGCCAGTAATCAATAAAGTTGACTTCAGTATTACTATTATTCTTTATGGTTAAGGTAAGTCCAATCAATTGACCCTTATCCGAAGGGATAAGAACAACATTATTCACTTCTGCAACCACATTTGCCTTTAAAGATACTGAACCAATCCTCTGGGGCTGTAGTATCTTCTGCTGCTGCTTCTCTTCTGCACTTACAAGATTATACCCCGACATTAATAGTATCAAGCACAACAATCCCAGCACTATCTTATGTATCCGTGAATTCTTCATCACAAGCGCCCTCCAGTTATATGCTTTATTATATAGACGTTCATTACCCATCAGAAGTTTCACGAATACAAAAAAAAGAGAGACCAGTATGGTCTCTCTTTTTTCGAACTATTAATTGCTAATTACTTAACATAAGTTGTTGCAGAAAATCCAGTAGCAGTTGTAGCTGTCAGTTCAAAGCTAACAACATCTGGGCTTGCAGTGATGTTACCGTACTGATCGATTGTTACCGAACCGCCAGATACGTTACCAGTTTTCTTAATGTTGGTAGCAGTAAACGTTACACCGAAGTAACGGTTGTACTTCTGAGCATCTGCACCTTCATAAGTGATGCCATAGTTGTCAGTCACTTTAACGTTCATCAAAGTGAATGCATTATGGTCAGCATTGAACTCTGCAAGCGTTCTGGTTCCATTACCACGATCAACCTTAGTGGATGTAAGAACATCATCTTTAGTATTAACCGTGATGGTTTTCAATTGTTGCAGGCCTTTGCTCGTTTCAAAAGTAACATTCAACGTTGCAGTACCTTTTCCGTTACCAATTACTTTACCAACTCCGCCAGTAGCATTTGCTACAGCAACAAGGCTATTGGAAGAAGTCAGTTGCTTAATTGTTTGAGGAATAGCAACAGTGTTTCCAGCTGCATCAACCGCAGACAGTTCAACCGTTTTAGCAAACTTACTTGTCAGAGGATCTTTTTGAGCATCAGCAGTAAGTGTACCAGTGCCGTAAACCGCATTAACGACTGTTCTAGAATCAATTGCATTAAACAGATCAGACACAGCAGATACGGAGTAAGTCAAAGTATCATCCGTTGCTTCGATTTTTCTAGAGATCTTAGCAACTTCAGTTTCAACAAGAGTAGCTGCACCCTTCACCTTCACGATTTTCGCCTCGAAAGTTGCATTAGCAGCAGCAGTCAAGCCACCAGCAGTTGCATCAAAAGCGAAACCTCCGTTGTAGGTTTCAAGTTGAGCGCTATTTGCATACGTTCCAGTACCAGTAGCAACAATTCCGCCAGCTTGAGTAGTAGTTACTACCACTTTATAGCTAACATTGCTATTAGTTGTATCAGGAGCCGCTACGCCAGTAGTTCCTTGAGCGTTAAGGTTATGGATCGTGTTCAACTGAGCACCGTATTGGTCAATTACGATGAGTTTGAACCCACTCTTACCACCATTAACGATTTTTTGCTTCGCTTCGTCAACTACTTTGAATTGAGTAGGAATACGAGCATCAGCAACAGAAATTTGCTTGGATGCAACACTGCTTGCATTCGCAGTTGCGATAATAGCCGTCAAGGAAATTACGCTTCTCGGCGAAGTCGGAATATTCTTCACTTCCAACTTACCTTTGTTTGCACCAGACGTGATGAATTCATACCCTACATCTGTACCATTAGCAGTAGAAGAAGAGAAAGACAATCTTTTTGCATTTTGCTCGTTAACAAGATCATCTACGGAAAGCTCAGCACCATTAGCATCATAAGCAACCACAGGGATAAGTATGCTACCATCGCCTGCAGCTACTACAGGAGCTTCACCAAATTCAATCTTGTTCGCAGTTTTAGCCGATTGAATAGAGATTTCTCCCGATGCATTACCAGCTTGGTTGTTAACAGTAAACGCAAACTTGGAGGATTTATCAACATTATCCTTCAGGAATAGTTTGATATCCGCAACATCGTCATTGTTGGAATCCCCAATTACCCAATCCAACTGTGGCTCATATCCATTCAAAATGAAACGGATATTGGTTGGATCTTTTGCTGCATCATAAGCAACAATGTTGCCGTATTGGTCGAATTGGTTTACATTGATGATCGCATTCTCACCTTTTCCACCAATGAAATCTTTTCCATTGCTGTACTTAGGAGCGGAGATATCCATCTTGCTAATAAACGGTACCGTACCCATTTTGAAAGTCTTCGTTGCATGAACATGGCTATCATTGTTGATGACATTAACAGCAATAATACCAGTACCTTGTGGATATCTGTCAACACCACTATCTTGGATATCTGTCTTCAATGTCATCAGCAGATCGCCAGTCACAGCATCTTTAGCCAATTTAACGAATACATCGTTATCTCTGCCAGCATAAACCGTGTAGGAACCTGGGTTTGCCGCAGCAGCTTCGCCATATTGGTTCAGAGCTTTTAACTTAATGATGTTGTTAGGGGAGTATGCAACATATTCGCTCGTATTCACGAACTCAATCGATTTAACAACTTCTTTTTCACCAGTAAACTTCGCAGTTGCTACATCAATTTCATCAGCCTCAAGACCAGCAAGCGTTACAGTGTACTCACCATCGCCAATTACAACGTCAGTCAGTTCTAGAGTAGCAGATTTCTTGTCTTCTGCCCAAACTGTTTTAGTTGCAACAGCCAGCGTTCCTTTTTTCAGGGACAGCGTAGCTTTAGTGTCGTCAACCGCTTTATTCAGTTCTACCGTTACTTTCTTCACGCCAGTTGCTTTAGCGGAAGCGATAGAAGCTTTAGCAGGAACCGTAGGGTTCAGCTTCTCGTAGACCGAGTAGCCAACAAGGATCGTTTGGCCGCGAGTAGCGTCAGCTTTGTAGTCAAGACCAGTAGCGATCAGACCAGCGTCCAGAGCAGCCTTGATGTAAGGAGCAGCCCATGTGGAAGCACCTTCAACTGCTTCAGCTTTCTCGTCGATTTCCAGGCCAGCAGCTTGAACAGCAACTTTGATCACTTGCTCAACTGTTACGTTAGCTTTAGGATCGAATTTGCCGTTGTAGCCTTCAACCAAACCTGCTTTAGCAGCAGCTTCGATTGCGCCATACCACCATTGCTTGGAGTTAACGTCGGAGAAAGTTGCCGTAGCAGGCTTCTCTTGGGCCAATCCGGAGATGGCGATAGCGATCGTAGCGAACTCAGCGCGGTTCAAGTTAGCGTCCAGACGAGCATCGCCGTCAGGGTTACCTTTCAGTACGCCTTTATCAACGAGTACTTGGTACTTCTGTGCAACCGTCAACTCCGTGTCGGCTGCAGATGCCATGGATGCGAACAAGCCGAATACCAGGGCGAAGGAAAGCAGAATAGATAAACTTTTCTTCATAACCTTTTTTTCTCCTCCTCGAGAAAATATCTGTTGTGTTTGTGTGTGAAAATTATAGCTCGAATCTCTCATTGGCGTTTTCACCCCCTTCCTTGAGAAGAGCATTGTCTATAATTGATGTCTGACGGCATGTCTATTTTAGTAGATACATGTCGCAGAAACTTGAAACCTAGTAATTGATGTGCCAGACAGGCAAAAAATGGGCAGGGTAAATTATGCCACTTTCTTCATTATACATGAGACGCTTGCCCAGCGTAAAGCACAATTTCATAGAGAGGATGCGAGTTTTAGTTCCTGAGTCCCTCTCGTTGCGACCCACATCTTTAAACGCATGGAATTCGGAAAAGTTGCGGTCGAATTCAAAAACCTCAAACATTTTTTATAGTGCTGTGCGGATCAACCGTTTCGGTATGTACGCTTAATCGCTACTCTAGTATAGCTTGGCCTATGCTTTAAATCATTGTCAAATCTTTTCCTATAGAACCAAGATAGAGAAAGACAGAAGGGAGAACGTAACGTCCCCCCTTCTGCATCACGCAATCAGTTAGCTCAGGTTTTTAGGAAAGATACTCGTGCTCTTCTGCAAGAGCGCCACAGCGATCTTGCCTGCTTCCGCACGGGTCATGTTGCCCCTCGGATTAAAGCTGTACACCGGCTTCTTCTCGCCCGGCAACGTTGTCGGGGAGCCTGTCATAATCTTGGCTTTGTTCACGGCGTCTATAGCCGGCCTTGCGTAATATTGAATTAATCCTGAGTCCACGAAAGACTTCGCAAGGTTAGCTTCAAGCTTCGTGTTGTTCACTGGCATCTTCAGCTTGAGCGCTCTTGCGATCATGACCGCAGCCTCTTGACGGGAGATTGGCATACCTGGGCCGAAGAATCCTTCGTCCAGCCCTGTAACAATACCCGCTCTAGCTGCCGTCTCGATGTACTCGTAGCTCCATGTGTCGGTCTTCGTTCCCGGTCCAACATCGAAGAATGTTTGCGCGCCTTCCGCATTCATCGGAAGATTCAGCCCTTTAACGAGCAGCGTTGCGAATTCCCCGCGGTTGGTCGTATCGTTGGCGCCGAATTCGTCCGCGCGAACATTCTTCATTATACCTTTCGAATACAAAGCATTCAAAATGTTGCGTGCCCAAGAATGGTTTGTAATGTCCGTAAACCCTTTGCGCAGCTTCACAACTCGGTAGTAACCGAAATCATCGAACGGCACCGAAATCGTGTGCTGCTTCGCATTGACTTCTCCCCCGATGTTCTCCCATTCGCCACGATCTGTGTAACGGAACACAGATACTGTATAGGAAGCTTCATCTACTACGTTGCCGTCAAACTTAAGTGTGAGTTTGCCGCGGTTGGACGGAATGACCTTACGTTCCAGCGGATACTCCGTAAACTTGCCTTCTACGGAATATGGCGCCAATCCTCCGACAGCAGCGGCATAACCTGGCTCTCCACGATTGCCGAGCTCTCCGATCCCTCCGCTAATCCAGTAAGTAGGCGAAATCGGTGTAAAATTGAACGTATTCGTATTGTTGCTGAACCGCACGGTCAAATAGCTCGGAATATAGATCGGGCTTAAGCCTTTATTCGTTCTTTCGTCGTTATTGATGTTAATAATGTTGCCATAATCGTTCTTGCGTTCCACCACTCCGTCCGCAGGATCTGCAATACCAAACAGAATGTTCATATTGTTATACAGCTTTGTTATTCCCGATGTATTCGGTCTTGCCGCTTTCAACACCGTTCCTTTAGGGAATGTAAGCTGTACATTTTTATTGAATACATCGAATTTGTTCGACATCTTCTGCATGTGCTGCGTATCTACCTGCACAGTGCTGGAATAGTACACTTGGACCGTATAGTCAAGGGTCGTATCCGCGCGTTTGATTTGAACTTTGATTGGCGTAAGCTTGTCCGGCTTGAGTCCGATAAAATCGTAAACAAAGCGATTTTCCAGGTCGTCACGCTTGACTGCCTTCTCCTTATTAATAAGAACTTCCGTTGCCCCTTCCGCCTCGATATCGAAATGGACGAAGTTTTTATTCACAATTATTTGATCGCCGACAGTCGCTTTTGGAGACAGCACTCTGAACGGTGAGAGCTCACGGGTAACATCCAGCAATTGGGTAGTCCGCGCTCCAGAAGAATTCAGCAATTCAAGCGTATAAACATGAGAACCGGGAGCTTCGAAAACCATATCCTGCAAACGCAGAATGAAGTCTTTCTCTTCTCCGGAGAAGTCGTACTTAAACGAAACCGTCCCGAGTACAGGGTCAGTGTAGGTAGCCGTCTGATTTTGGAAATGATTCGGCGCCCCTGTTTCCGGAATTGGAATCGTAAAGATCAAGTTCGAACCGCGCTTGATATTAAGAATAGAAGCCCCACTGCCGCGGACGACCAAATCATACTTGTTCTCGCTTGTGACGAACTTGCCTTCGCTTTGGAGCGAAAACTCCGGCGGTACTGTGAAAATTCTGGATAGCTCTTGATCCGAGTAATCTTCTACCTTAGGGGCTCGGAACGCTTCACGCGAAGCCGAACTTAAGTTTGGTGTAAAGTTTTTAACGGTGGAGACGTTCTCGTCCAGCAGATAAACGCGAATCTCCTTGATGATTTCCTGCGAAATACCATTGTTTTGGTTAACCGCTTTGAACAACAAACGGTTCTCGCCAAATACAAGCGGACCGGCGCCTCCGACATTCAAATCAAGCGTGAAATCGGGGTTCGTAACCGTTGGATCTCCAGCAGTTGGCGTTACTAGCGTCGCGTTAACGAAGAACTGCGGAGCGACAACCGATTGAAAGCCCATCAGTTTACCGGTTATGACTATTTTGTTAAGTGGGCTGCCGTTGTTTTTGGAGTTGAACGTATACGTCTGGCCATCGTATAGGTTCGCAACATAAATATAGCTCTTAGAAGCGTACGAAATATCCGCAACATATGTTGAGACGGAGTTTGCATACTTGAACTGTACTTTCTGTTGGCCTACACCAAAATTCGTGATCTTATATACCCTTTGGGTAGGAGCCACCACCTGCACTTCGGTTACAGTCGGCCCGTTGGAATTCAGCGGCAAATACGTTGCCTCAAGATCATTCCCTCCCGGATCGACATTGGTGTCCACAAGAATGTAAAAAGTGGAGTCTTCTACTTGAGCTCCGTTCAGAGGCTCCTTATCAGCGTCGGCAATAGCGGTCGCCGGGTCGTATTTCGGTAAGTACTGAACCTTCGTAATTACCGTATCTCCTGGCACGAAGTTGAATCTGCCCTCAAACGATGTTGTAAAAGTATTGTAAGTAACCGTTAAGTTGACCTTCTGAATTTGTTTATACCCCGTTGCCGGTGCAGCATTGACTTCAAAAGGGAACGTCGAAGGAGTTTTGAAGGTGACCAGCCTGTATTGTGGCGTAAAGCCGTCGCTACCCGGAATGATAATCTCGGAGAGCACCGTTGGGATTACCGTATTGGAGCCGGGACTGTTATTCAAAGTATATGACCCATTGCCTGCGAATGGGTCTTCGTTGTACGGAACGAGAATCGTGACTTCCAGTTCGCCGAGTTCACCCCCGCCTCCCGAGGTCGTCGTCACTTGTGGAATACCGTCTAAAATTTGATAATCCTTGCTTCCGTGAAGCAGCTTAATCGAAGTAAACGGCTTGTTCGGATCGAAATAAAAAAGTTCCCGCGTAATATTGACAGTGTTTGTTCCGTTTGTAATCGTAAGTTTGATCGTATTCAACCCTGCTTTCAGCGTAAGTGCAGGAGTGAACAAATTACCATTATAAATATAGGAGACGATCGGATTGCCGCCGTTCAGGCTAATTGAAGCCTGGGAGGCATTGCGAGCAATACCCTGGATCGTAATCATCTGCACCGGCACAACAGCGCGTGCGCCTTCGTTCAGATTAAACGTCGAAGATCCGCTGTTCACCTGCAAGCTTTCAATGTACGGAATCTGATCATACAATACATAGAACGTGTCGGAGCGTTGAACCGCCCCCTCAGTACCGCTGAACGTAATTCGGTTCATACCCGGGAACAAATTTAAGCTCGATGCCCGAAACTTATTGGCCGAATTCGGCTCCTCCTGAACAGAGCCGGTTGTGAATCGCGTGCTATCCGGCACCCAGGTATTATTCGGCTGCAAATTCAGCTGTTCGATTCTGACAGTCATCGACGCGGCTGCCACTCTTGAGAATGTACCCGTGATCGTCAGTGTACCGTTGGTTGTTGCGTATGCGTTATCCCTCGTCAATTGGTTTGGGCTCGGAGGAACCGAAGTATCGTTGATGACCCGCAATGCTGTTGCCCGAATCCCCGAACTATCCGGAATAAAAAATGTAGCCGGTTCAGGCGGCGGGGACGCCGCGTTAACTTGCTTGATCAAACCCGCCGGAACCAATGTCACGACAAGTACAAATGCCAATAGTGCCGATAATATTTTCCTCACTTATGCTCCTCCTTATGTATGGCTAGAACCGATAAGGTTCCGAATTAAGATAACGAATTCCAGCCCGAGATCCATTGTGCAGTTAGAAGCCCCGTCCCTCCCCTTCTGGCGGCATTCGCCTGAAACGGCATGTTCTACCATTAGACGTCATGATTCCGCAAAAGTTCCGTACCTTTGTTATCGGGCATCTGACGGGAATATTTTAGATATATAGGCAAAAAAAAGACCCGATCGCATCTTCCTCATTTTCGAGGAAAGTGCCTTCAGGCCTTTGTCGTCACTATTTATAGATAAGATCTACTTCCGCGACCCCGTCTGAGGCTTCATCCGAATCCTCGCGAGAAAGTCCAGAACCGGACGGCGGGTTTTGTCGACAATGCCGATGAGCTCCGCACCAATCTGCAACAGGAACACAAGCGCACAGATAACGATAAACGTAATCCAGTTGCCCAGTCCCGTATTGGTGACGGACGATTGGACAACCGCACACGTACCGAAGAACGCTGCGATAGCATAGATGATCAGAACGGTTTTGCGGTGGCTGAAGCCGAGCTGCTGCAGACAGTGGTGCAGGTGTCCTTTATCCGCTTCGAAAATCGGCTTGCCCTTCCGCCAGCGCCGAATGATGGCGAAGAACGTATCCGACAGCGGCACGCCGATGATCAGCAGAGGCGTTACGAACGACACGACCGTGATCTGCTTAAAGCCGAGCATCGACAGCGTCGCTAGAGCAAAGCCGAGGAACAGCGCACCGGAATCGCCCATGAAAATTTTCGCCGGGTGGAAGTTGAAGAACAAAAAGCCCCCGATGCTGCCAAGCAGTAGCGCCCCCAGCAGAATAACCGCCTCGTTGCTCATAATAATGCCCATCACGAGAATCGTGGCGATGGCGATGCCCGATACTCCGGCAGCTAGCCCATCCAGGCCGTCAATCAGGTTGATTGCGTTCGTGACGCCCACAATCCAGACAATTGTCAAAGCCACGCTGAACCATTCCCCAAGTGGTTGCATTGCCGAACCGAACGGAATGTTCAACAGGTTGATCTTAACTCCGAAGCCGAACACAACGATGCAAGCCGCGCCGATCTGCACGAGCAGCTTCAGCTTGGCGTTTAAGTCGTATTTATCGTCGAGCGCGCCCAGCAGCACGATCAATGTGCCGCCAACGAGCAGCGCGCTAATGAGATTGCGGTCGTATGCGCTCAGGTAACCGTCCGGCACCCAAGGCAGGATACAGAGCAAACCGATCGTAAAAGCTGCGTAAATCCCTACGCCTCCAAGGCGAGGCATCGTTCTAGTATGGACCTTGCGATGATTCGGCTCGTCGATTGCTCCGACGCGGTAAGCCAGCTTCTTGACTAGCGGCGTCAATACCAATGCTAAAATCATTGCCGCAACGAATGAAATAAGTGCGATTCCTAGCATCCAACCGGACAATATCCACAACTCCCTTTTTTTCTGTACCGAAATGAATTATACTCCGGCCACAAGAAATTCAACAAGGTGGTCAATTCGTCGTTTTCAGCCGTTTTTCATGAATTAAGCGATTTTCACGAATGCTTTCATCGCGGATTGCCCGCTTTTAGGACTTTATCTCCGTCTTTAATCACTTTAAGCGCAAATCGAGGCAGCACCAGCATCCTCCCGAACCGCGAAGGCTCCTGCAGCAGACGATACAACCATTCCATCCCCGCCTTGCGGAAAATGAGCGGCGCTCGCTTGAGCTTGCCCGACACCACGTCGAAGCTGCCCCCAACTCCCATAACGACAGGTACTCCCAGCTGAGCCTGATACTTTTCGATCCACGGCTCCTGATTCATCGTGGACCGGGCGACGAACAGCATGTCCGGATTCGCCTCGCGAATCGCGGCCACGACCTCTTCATCCTCATCATCCTTGAAATACCCATCTCGGCAACCCACGAAACGCACCCCGGGAAACTGCAAACTCAGCTTCTCCTTCGCCGCTTCGATCACTTCCTTTGTTGCTCCCAGCAGATAGGCGCTCCAACTGCGCACGCTCCCTTCCTTCAGAAGCTCGTGCATCAGATCAAATCCTGGTACCCGCTCCTTAACCGGCTCATTCAGCCTGCGGGCAGCCCAGACGACTCCGGAGCCATCGGGAACGACGAGATCCGCCGTAGCGAGCGTCCGATGGAAGTCGGCATTTTCCAATCCGACCATTAGCATGATCGGGTTGCCGGTAATGACTCGATGAGGCGTCTTCGTCTCAATCGCATTTGCCAAATAATTGACCGTCTCTTGCATATTCATTTTCGAGAAGGGTACGCCGTACAAGGAAACCGTAGCAAACGCCTTCGTCTTCGCATTCATTAAAGGTCAACTCCAACTGATCAGACTGTCGTCTCATCTCTCAGGACTCGTTGTCCCCCGAATCGACGTTAGCCTACATATTATTTACGTATGAAAGCGATAATTTGTTGCGCGGGTTTGGCAGCTTCTTCCTTAAGCCGTTTAATCGAGCTCATTTTTTCGCTTTTCCACGCCTCCGGATCGCGCAACAGCGCTGCTGCCCTCTCGGCTGTAGCTTGAGCGTCGAGCGATTCCGTCGTCCCGATCGCTTTCTCGCCCAAACGCTGCAGAAATTGATCGATCTTCGGATCGTACGAAATGCCGAGCAGCGGCACCTCCCGATTCGCCGCATAAATCAGCGAATGCAGCCGCATTCCGATGAGCAGCGCGCATCGGCCCACCTCCCGCAGCATCTGCTGCGGGTCGTCGTGCGCCGGGGCCAACTCGAGCTTCCGCTCGGAGTATGCCCCCGTGCGCGCCAGCCGTTCCATCACGTAGCGGGACGAATCCTCGTCCGCGCCGCGATGGAACGGCAGAAAGCGCAGCCGCGCCCGCACGCCGAGCGCGGCCAGCGCTTCAAGCGCCGCAGCCGCGCGATCCAGGTCCGCGCGGTCGCTGCGCCAAAACCTGACGGACACGCCCACCACGGGCAGCGTGTCCACAACATCGGCGCCGCCCATCTCGTCGGCGCCAAGCCCTCCCGGCGGCAAGCCCATCACCGGGTCGGGCACAACCGCCACGCGGGACGCGGGCACGCCATAGCCGCGCAGCAGCGCGGCCGACTCCTCGTCCCGCACAGACACGTATTGCGCGCGCTTGAACGCTCGCGCAATAAACGGCTTGAACATCGCCCGATTCACGGGCCCGATGCCCTGCGCGTACACAAACGTCGGCTTGCCGCACCAGCGAGCCATCTCCATAATCCCTAAATAATACGGAATGGAGCCCATGCCAGTTGCATCCTGCAGCAAACTCCCTCCGCCGCTGATCAGCCCGTCGCTCCCCTTAAGCGCCCGCCGGACCTCGGCCAGCTTCATTCGCGGAACGGCTTCGATGCCGTATTGCCGGCTTGTCCATTCCGGGTCCCCCGACAGCACGATTGGCTCCACTCTTACTCCAGCCGCGTCCGCAGCCTCCTCCAGCGCGGTCAGAATGCTTTTAAGCACCGCCTCGTCACCGCTGTTCTTAAACCCGTAATACCCCGACAGCACAAGACGATACATTTTCTTCTCCTGTCCGATTGCCCTCCGCCTCCGTCGCTTCCTTATCTCTATAGATACCCGTAGGATGCGCTAAAGCGCCGTTTCCTACATCACGCCATTTCTGCGTTAAACCGTTTCTTGCTCCAATGCCCCGACATACTCGATTTTCTTTTGCTTAACTGCTGCCTTTACTTATCTTCTTCTGTATTAATCTTCGTTTTACTCGCCGGCACCTTACTTATCTAATGCCGCACTCCTCTTGCGCCTCACTGTATCTTGCACCCTACTTATACAGTAACGTTACACCATACCCGCAGCCCATTTCCACAAAAAAATTTTCATTTTTCTCACAGAGCTTAAATTTAGCTGACTTCTTACGACAAGAGGAGCCCGATTAGACTCGGGCCCCTCTTCCTTTTCAATATCGCCACAGGCCTGCACATTGACTATTGCCCTGCATCTCCCAATACCTTTTTCCCCCAACGCTGCCATAGACGCTCCAGCACCTGCCACACTGCAATTGCGACGAATCCCAGCAGCAGGCCGATTCCCAGTCCGAGCAGCACGCGAATAAACGATAACAGCAGCGGCGTATGAATATGAGCGAACGTATCCACCATCGACAACTGCGCGATCGTGCCTACGACCAGCAGCACCATGCCCCAACGATAGCGAAGCGCGATGAAAATGCCGGCAAAGAACAGCGGATGACCGAACATAAACTCCTTGATCCGCGGTCGCACGCCAAACGTATTTTCCATCAGCGAGCGGAATTCCTTCTCGATGCCCGTCACCTGTCCGCTATTGCCCGTACGGGACAAATAATAATAGCCCACCACAGCAAGTACGCCTACGCCTGCAATCCACAGCACCGTGAGCGGCATAGACAGAATCTTCCTGGCATTGCCGATTACCGTATTGCCGGAGCCGTACAAGAACACGTACAGCGCCACAAGTCCGATAGGCACAAGATGCAGCGCGCTAACGCCGCGGAATTGCTGCAGCACCAGACTGTAGGAGATATGGTTGAGCAGCGCGACAACGAAAGGCACAGCCGCCAACGACAAAATCGTCGTCCTAACGAATAGCAGCAGCGCTCCGCCCAGTCTGTGCAGCGACGACATCTCCCGATCCTCGACGCTGTCGCGGAGCACTCGAATGCGCTTGACGAGCAGGACGACAGCCGCCGTCGGAGCGGCAATCCCCGCCATCAAAGCTAGCGCCTGCACCATCAATGTCGAGCTAAGCACATACAGTCCTGCTCCTCCGACCGCCCCCGCGACCAGAGAAGGAACGAGCAGCGACGGCAGGAACAGACCGATCGTCAGCGCTACAAGCGCAATTGCGCCGAGCATTGCAACTCCGCGCAGCGCCATTTCGGCAGGAGCATGCTCAATCTGGAACGCCTTCGGAGATCCGATCTCGAAGCCGAAATCGTGCAATTGCTTCACGACGCCGACGCTGACCGTATTGCCGTCATCGTCTTTCTCGCCTTTCAGCACGTCCACGATATTTTGCAGCGGATGCGTCACTTGCCCTTTGGTCGAATCGCGAACCGTAATCGCGTTTAGATAGAGCAAACGAATGTTGCGATCCTTAACCGCCAGCACGAGCCTGTCTTCCAGCACGGGCTTTTTGATCACCGACATTTCCGCCTCGCTGACGGAATGCGCGCGAATCGCATTGTAACCGAGCAGATTGGCCAGCTTGGACATCCCTTTTTGCGGGATGCGCAAGTTTTCGAAAATAGCCACTCCGATTCCATGTTCCTTCAGTTCTCCGGCGAAAAACGTAATGCCCTTGTGTTTCTCGTCGTCATCCGCAAACCCGGTAACGGCCTCGCCGTCGAATACGATACGGTCGATTCCAAGCTCTTGATAGCTATCGAGCCATCTGGCCACTTCCGTCTGATCGAACGGGTCAAAACGGTCGGACAGCCTCGGAATAACGACGAAGCCGGCTTCGCTCAGCGACTTGATCGCAAGCGGATTCGGCTGCATCGGCCGCAGGATTGCATCATCGTAGCCCATGCTTATACGCACGCCGGCTTGTCCCTTAACGGACCAACTTGTCACTTCCGCCCCATGGTGCCGGAACGCCCACTCAATGATCGGACGGAACGTCGCATCATGCTCCGGACGGTTAAATACGACGTACGTGCCATTGTCATCAGGAGGCGAGACGCGACCTTCGAGCAGCGCGGCTTGCGTAGCGTTGTATACATTCACCTCGCCCGCCCAGCTCAGCTCCTCCAGCGTGCTCTCGAACACGACCATTCCGTTGACTCCGGCATCCTTCAGCAGTCCAATCTGTTCCTCCACAAAACGCCGAGGATCGACCTGCGTATTCGAAACTTGCAGCAAGTCACGATAATCCATGACGATTGCGACCTCATTGGCGGACTGCTCGGTCTGCTCCCTTGCGTAGACGACCGGCAGCGACGCTATGACGCCGAGCAGCACGACCCACCAGAGCCATTTCGCCATTATTGTATTCAATCTATTCACCCACTGAGGCACAACAGTCACTCCTTAAAGGTAATTCAAAAAATCCACTTTTGATCACGATGTATTTCCGAGGAGCCTATTCGACGTCGAATCTTGAACTCAACCGGACCTTCTATCCTAACGAGTCGACGCGCGCCATCACGGAAGCCGCCAGCTTCTGAAGAGAAGCGGAAGCTTCCACGAGGCCCTGACCGCGAACCGCAAAATAAACTTTGATTTTCGGCTCCGTGCCCGAAGGACGAAGGCAAAACCACGAATTGTCCTCCAGCAGAAACTTCAGCACGTTCTCGGCCGGCAGTCCGTCGAGGCCCTGCGAGTAATCGAGCATCTGCGATACGCGAACGCCCGCAATCTCCTGCGGAGGAGCGTTGCGCCAGTCGTTCATGATCGCGCCGATCTTCTCCACGCCGTCCTTGCCTTTAAGCGTGCGCGACTCCAGCTTCTCTAAATACGTACCGTATTGCGCGTACAGCTCCAGCAGCACGTCGTACAGCGTCTTACCTTGGGACTTATAATAAGCGGCCGCCTCGCTAATCAACAAGGAAGCGACTACCGCATCCTTGTCCCGCGCGTAAGTTCCCGTTAAGTATCCATAGCTTTCCTCGTATCCGAAAAGAAACTCATGAGAGCCGTCCTTTTCGAACTTCGTCATCAGCTCTCCAATATATTTGAAGCCCGTCAGCGTACTGAACACCTTACAGCCGTAAGAAGCGGCAATGTCGGCCCCCATCTCGCTCGTCACGATCGTCTTGATGACCGCGCCATTTGCAGGCAGCTTGTCCTTAGCTTTCAAAACAGACAATAAATAATGAACCATAAGTGCTCCTGACTGATTGCCCGTTAGCACGACGAATTCGCCTTTGTCGTTCTTCACGACTGCGCCCATTCGGTCGCAATCCGGGTCCGTACCGATAATGAGATCGGCTCCGACCTCTCCCGCCAGCTTAATCGCCAGCGTAAAAGCCTCCTGCTCTTCCGGGTTCGGCGATTTGACCGTCGGGAACATGCCGTCCGGCTGCTCCTGCTCGCGCACGACGCTCACCTTGGTGAAGCCGGTCTGCGCCAGTACGCGCTGAATCGGCACGTTGCCCGCGCCGTGCAGCGGCGTGAAGACGATGCCCAGCTCCGCTCCGCCTCCGCCGCGAATTAGCTCAGGCTGCACGACCTGCGCCGCCACCGCATCGACAAAACGCTGATCCGCCGCATCGTCCAGCCAGACGAGCAGCCCTTTCGCCTCTGCTTCCTCGCGGGACAATCTCTTCACCTGATCGAACGAAGCGATCGCTCGAATCTCGCCAATCACCTGTTCCGCTTGATCGGGAATCAACTGACCGCCGTCCGCGCCGTATACTTTATATCCGTTATATTCCGGCGGGTTATGACTGGCCGTGACGACTACGCCGCCCGTCGCGCCAAGATCGCGGACCGCAAACGACAGCTGCGGAGTCGGACGCAAGGAACGAAATAAATAAGTGCGAATTCCGTTGGCCGCCAGTACGCATGCCGCTTCCAACGAGAAGACATCGGAATTGCGGCGAGAGTCGTGCGCAATGACGACCGAAGGGGACGAGGATTGTCCGAGCAGGAAGTTCGCGAAGCCTTGCGTCGCCTTGCCGATCACGTAACGATTCATCCGGTTCGTTCCGGCTCCCATAACGCCGCGCAGCCCGCCGGTGCCGAATTCCAGCTCCCGGTAGAAACGATCCTCGATTTCCCCGGCTTGTCCGGCAATGCCTCTGAGCTCCTCTTTCGTCTGCTCATCGATGTTGACGTCTTTTAACCATCCCTCATATAATTCCAATGGATTAATTGCGGACATCATACCCCACCCTTTCTATTATTAGCCTTTAGACGGATCGGACAGCGCGAACATCAGCTCTCCCTCGGCCACAACTTTGTCGCCTACGCGAGCGACGCCGCGTCCTTTGCCGATCGGCCCTTTCAGGCGCGTTACTTCCAGCTCCAGCGTCAGCGTATCTCCCGGCTTAACCTGCTCGCGGAAACGGAATCCGTCGATGCCGGCGAAAAAGCCCAGCTTGCCCCGGTTCTCCTCCAAAGCCAGCATAGCCACCGTACCGACTTGAGCCAGCGCTTCGACGATCAGCACTCCCGGCATAACCGGATAACCCGGAAAATGCCCGACAAAATACGGTTCGTTCATCGTCACGTTTTTGAGACCGACCGCTCTCTTGCCCGGCTCAAGCTCCAAAATCCGGTCAACGAGCAGAAAAGGCGGGCGATGCGGGATCAATTCCTGAATTTGTACGATATCGAGCATGGGCTATTCCTCCTGAATATTCGAGTTTCTTACGCATAAGCCTTCGCCTGGCGGCGAATAATACTGGCATCCCTCCGGCGAGCTGCAGCAGCCGAGGTTGATATAGGCTGCCCGCTGTCGCTTGGCGATGTCCAATCCGACGGCGGGTTTCTTGCGGGCGCCTCAGGACACTCCGTTTATTTTTCTGAATTTCATAAAATAAATGAACGAAGCGATGAACGACAGCGCAATTCCTCCCCACAGTACCGGGACGCCTCCCGGCAGCTCTAGCATCAGCAGCGTAATCGCAAGATAGTAAATAATCGTTGTCGCCTTGCCTACTCCATTTGCCGGAACCGTCTTAAAACCGCGGAAATAAAAAACAGCCGAGCCGACGATCATCCCCAGCTCCCGGAAAGCCATCGCGATAAAAGCGCTTAAAGGAAGCACGCTCTTAATCAGCAGCGAGAGAATGACGGACAGCATCATCAACTTGTCGGCCAACGGGTCCAGCATGCTGCCCGTGACGGTAACTTGTCCGTTCTTTCGGGCGAGATAGCCGTCGAGAAAATCGGTAAATCCGGCCAGCAACAGCGTGAGCAGCGCCGCAAGCGCATAGCCTTCGAAGTACAGCACCAAAAAAACGGGAATTAGTACGAAGCGGGACATCGTAAGCAGATTTGGCACGTTCATTCCCGCGTTCCTCCCGTCTCTCTCAAGTTCCCCATCATTATAACGCTCACCTCTACAAATGAAAACTCCCCGAGCTATAGCCGGGGAGCTGCAGTCCCGGTTGCAAAGCGCAGACTCGCGTCAGCCGCCTTCCGCGAACACGAGATCATACATATGCTTCCAGGTTTTAATGTCGAATACTTCCGATACAGGCTTATCCCCAAGGACGGAAAATCCGATTGCGAGTCCGACGATAAGCGCGGCAACGCATAGAACCGGTATAATCAATAACTTTATGCTCATCCAAACGACCCGGGCAATTATCCTGCCAAAGGAAGGTTTGCTCTTGCCGTTTGAACGGGAAGGTGCTTTCATGAAATGTCGTCTCCTTCGACGAGCAACGGCGCGGCTGTCTGGCCGCTTTCAATCCGCTTCGCATTAAGCGCGCAGGTTGTTTGCCATCCCCATCATCTGTTCGCTGGAGGACAACGCCCTGGCGCTAAGCTGGTACGCGCGTTGCACCATCATTAAATCGCTCATCTCGTCCGCCATATTCACGTTGGATTGCTCTATGAAGCCTTGGCGAACCGCAATGCCGGCCGCGTTGATTTCGCCGGGCTCCCGAACGACGCCGTTCGGATCGACTCCGTCCGGAATGCCGTACAGATTGTCGGCCAGTGTCCGCAGCAGCTCGGCGTTGGTGAGCTCCACCACTTTCAGCCGGCCTAGTCCGACCGACGCGATACCGTCGGCGGCAACGGCCGTCAAAGTTCCGTCAGCGGCGATCTGCAGATCGTAACCGTTCGGCACGCGAACCGGTTGATTCCCGGCTCCGATAACCTGCTGGCCGGTATTCGTCACCAGAACCCGCTGGTCCTGCCCGTCGGGAAGCAGTTGGAACGGGCCGTGCCGCGTAAACGCGCGAGCCCCGTCAACGGTCTGAACCTCGAACAAACCGTTGCCCTCGATCGCAACGTCCGTCATGATGCCGGTTTCCAGAAGGGAGCCTTGGGTCATATCCGTATGGATTTGCATCAGCCGCGTTCCCCAGCCTTCGACGAGACCGAGCGGAGATTTTCTTCCCGGCTGGTTGAAATCGTTCAACTGGTTATTGACGCTCGTCAAAATGTCCTCGAAAACGGCCGTCTTGCGTTTGTAGCCAGCCGTATTGACGTTGGCGAAGTTGTCGGCGAGCATGTCCAGCTTCTGCTGCAGCGACCCCATCGATACGGATGCGGTAATCATGGAAGTGTTCATTCAGCTTGCTCCTCCTACACTCTGCCAATTTCGTTAACGGCTTTGTCCAAGCTGCGGTCATACGTCTGAATGACCTTCTGATTCGCCTCGTACGCTCGAAGGGCGGCCATCAGATCGATAGCGGCCTGCGTCGTGTCCACGTTGGAGCGTTCCAGGAAGCCTTGCCGCACCTCGACTTGGTCCTCCGCTTCGATCTGACGCAGGCCGTTCGCTTCACCCGCATAGCGGAAACGGCCGTCGCCTTCGCGAACGAGCAGATTCGGATTATCCACGCGCATGATGCGAAGCTGCGGATTGCCCGGAAGCGCCCCGCGAGTCTCGGCATTTACGAGCCGCCCGTCCGCCGTTACGGCGATATTCTCCCACGACTGTCCCAAAACGATTGGCTGTCCGTCCGCTCCCGTCACCGGGTACCCGTCCGAGGTGACCAATGTGCCGTCCTGCGTAGTCTTAAAGCTGCCGTCGCGCGTATAGCGCTCCTGTCCCGCAACGTTCACGGCGAAGAACGCCTGAGGCTGATACGTAATTTGCCCGTTCGCGTCCACGGACTTGCCGGATGCGTCGAAGTTGACGCCGTCCACAAAAATATCCGATACGAGCGCCAAATCCTGATTTCGGTAGGTTTCCTTAAGGTCGCCCTGCGCCATGCTCAGCAGATTCTCCTCGGAGAATACGCCCATGCTCATCTTGCCTACCTTGTTAGCAGACGGGTCCGATCCGCCCATCGCGTAGACGAGCGCTTCCGGAAACGTGCGATTGACCGCATTGCCGCCCTTGAAGCCGACCGTATTGATATTTGCAATGTTGTTCGTGATCACGTCGTGCCGCCGTTGCTGGGCGATCATTCCCGATGCGGCCGTATAGAGCCCTCTTAACATGGAGCCTGTCCTCCTTGCGTATGCTGGATCCGGTTGCTTGCATCCTCCAGGGCGCTCTTAAGCTTACCCTAGCCTGCGGGTCATCTTATCCAAATGATCGAGCATAATTCCGGTGCCCTTCACGACGCAATGCTTGGGCTCCTCCGCGATCAGCACCGGAACCTTGATCTCCTCCGCGAGCAGCGCGTCCAGTCCGTCCAGCAGCGCGCCGCCTCCGGTCAGAATGACTCCGCGGTCGATAATGTCCGCGGACAGCTCCGGAGGCGTACGCTCAAGCACCGTTTTGGTCGATGCGACAATCGACATGATCGGCTCCCACAGCGCTTCTCGAACCTCGTCCGAATAGATCGTAACGGTGAGCGGCAGACCGGATACCATATCCCTGCCGCGGATATCCATCTCTTCCCGGCGGCCGTTCATATACACGGTGCCGATCTTGATCTTGATATCCTCGCTCGTCCGTTCGCCGATCAACAGCTTATACTGGTTCTTTATGTATCTCATAATCGCGGCGTCGAACTTGTCCCCCGCGACTTTAAGAGAAGAGGCGGTTACGACGTCGCCCATGGATAGAACAGCGACATCCGTCGTACCTCCGCCTATGTCGACTACCATATTGCCGCTGGGCTGGAAAATATCCATCCCCGCTCCGATCGCGGCCGCCTTCGCTTCCTCTTCGAGGAACACTTCTTTAGCGCCGCTTCTCTCTGCCGCTTCCCGAATCGCCTTCTGCTCCACCGACGTAATGTTCGTAGGGGCGCAGATCAGAATGCGGGGCCTGCTGTACCAATTTTTTCCTCCGACCCGTTGGATAAACGCCTTCAGCATCATATCCGTCACTTCGAAGTCGGCAATGACGCCATCCTTAAGAGGCCGAATAGCAACGATATTTCCCGGTGTACGTCCAACCATCCGATGGGCTTCTTCTCCCACCGCTACTACCTTGCGCGTATCGGTTTCCAGCGCAACCACGGAAGGCTCGTCGAGCACGACTCCCCTGCCTTTTACATGAATGGATACGTTCGCCGTACCCAGGTCGATGCCGATGTCTTTGCTAAACATGCGTCTTTTATCCCTCGCCAAAATGGAGTGTCGATATTGTAATAGTATAATATTCGATGCATGCGCGGCAAATCCTTCTTTTCATTCGACATCATTAGCAAAATTATGCTTTTCCGGCTGTCATAACCTCCCGTTTCTTGACGGTCGTCTTCTTGTACTTGATTTTAGTCGCTTCTCCTCCTCTAAGGTGCCGGATCGACTTATGATACTCAAGGATGTGCTTGACCTGGTCAGCCAAATCCGGGTTGATCTCCGGCAGCCGCTCTGTCAGGTCTTTATGCACCGTGCTTTTGGAGACGCCGAATTCCTTGGCAATCGTACGAACCGTATTGCGCGTCTCCACAATGCAGCGGCCAATCTTGATCGTGCGTTCCTTGATATAATCGTGCACGCTCCCGCCTCCCTGCTGAAATAGATTGGTACAGTATATGAGGGGCGCGGTCACTTATTCTAGATTGCCAAGCCTGACAGGCTAGGAAAGTCCCTTTTTTGACGGAAAATATGGGTCTGACGGCCGAAAAGCTGAATCTTTAGCCCTATAAAAAAAGACGAAGGGGGACTTCCCCTCTCCGTCTTTGGGACATGTAGGTATGGTTAATTGTCAGCTTTGCCAACAATTACGACATTCGTATGGGACTGCAATTCCAACGTATAGGGAACAATGATGTCCCTTCCGTCGCTCTCGCGGAACACTTGGACTTGCGGTCTTTGAATCGGGCGGCCGGACGTCTCCACAACCGTCGCAAGCTGCCCGCTGCTCAGCTTCACTCTGGTGGAGACCGGATAGATAATGACATGACTGAGGAACGAGCGGATCAGCTCCCAATCGAAATCGTAATTGCCCGAAGCCGACAAATATTCAATCGCCTCCGCCGGTCCATAAGCGTTCCGGTGATGCCGCGGAGAGCCCAATGCGTTATACACGTCCGCGATTGCAACGATTTGCGCATATTCCGGAATTTTATCGTTCGTCATGCCGAGCGGGTAACCCGAGCCGCGATAACGTTCGTGATGCAGCAAGGCGCACTGCGCGGAAAGCGAAGGAATCTCCTTCATCCCCTTCAATACCCGGTAGCCTTCGCTCGTGTGCTGACGCAAAGTCTGCTGCTCCGACTCGTTTAATTTCCGATTCACTTTAGTAAAATCCACGGGCAGCCTCGTCATGCCGATATCGCAAAACAATGCGCCCGTCGCCAGCTCGTACATCTGCGACTTGTCCAACCCGCGCGAGATTCCCATAATGCTCGAGCATAACGTCACGTTTAATGCATGCTCGAATAAGATCCGATCCGTCTGCAGCAGAATGCCCAATTCCTCCGCAAGCGCAGGCTGCCGCGAAATCTCCAGAACGATATCGCGAAAGGTCTGACGAAAATTCGCCTCCGGGAACGGCAGGACGATCTGCTCCATCATCAAACCGCGGTTTACGAACTCGCCAATGATCCTCCCCGCTTCCTTGCGGGGCCTGTCGTCATTTTTCATTGCCGCGATGTCGGGACGTTCCCACGCTGCAATCACGGCTTCGCCGCGCTTCCTGCCTAGCTCCCCGCCGGTTTGGCCGGACCCGTTGGATAAATGCACGTATTTGATTCTGAGCGCCTTCAGCCTCTCGATATAATGCTCCGTAAGCACGGAGCCCGCCTCCAGCATAACGATGCCGCTATGGTTCAACACCGCTTTCTCCAGCACGTCGCCAGGTTTCAGTTCCGCGGTAGCCACGATCCTCATCCTTGTACTCCCCTTCGAATCATCGGATTTCTGCCATCGTTTCTCTACCCTCTCGCTATTGCAAAATTATCACATATCCGCCCGTTTCTTGTCGAGAACTCTTCCCGCAAAAACAAACAGAGGATCAAGACCGGCTTGCGCCAATCTCAATCCTCCGCCTATAGCCATTCCTACTTCAGTCTAGCATTTTTGCTGCGCGATTATTTCTCCGACTTGATCAACGCGTTCGGGTTGACGGATACGCCGTTCTCCCGAACTTCGAAGTGAACGTGAGCGCCCTCGCCCGGCTCAAGCTCGCTGTGGCCCGCCGCTCCGATGGCATCTCCTTGCTCAACTTCGTCTCCGGCTTTCACTTTCAGATCCGTGAGGCTTTGATAGACGGTCACCAACCCGTTCGGGTGCTCGATTTGCACCTCATAGCCGTTGGTCGGCGATTGGGAAGCGACTTTGACCGTACCGCTCAATGCCGCCAGAACATCGAACGACTCTCCGTCTTGACGGGATAAGTCGGTCGCCATATGCGGCGTGAACGTGTTCTGGTACTCGACCATGGCGGCTACGCGCTCTTCCTCGGATGCCGCAGCATCATAGAAAGGCATCAGCGTAGTCATGTCTTCGATCTTCTCTACCGGCCAGCGAAGCGATTCTCCATTTGCGAGAACGGCTGACGCTTCCGGACTTTCCTGACCGCTAGTGGCGGCTTCGCTCGCGACTTCTGCTTGACCGGGAATGGCTGGATCTTGCTGATCCTTGCCCGTGTTCAGCCAGAGAATCGTTACGATAATTGCTGCCGCGGCCATGTACGCTGCAGGGAAAACCCAGCGCTTGGAGAGAAATTTCTTCCATCCGGTAGGCCTGACAGCTGGAGACGTGCCCGCAATCGACTTGTGGGATTCTTCGATTTTGCGTGGCGTTTTGTTTCCTTCATTCATGATTATCATCACCTCAGTAAGCCATTGTTACCAGGTGAAGAAGTTTTATACCTGATTTCTTTGGAAGATTACAATTTTTAGAGCTCTACCTTGTCTATAGACGTTTACTGGCCGCAATCGCAAGCTTAGAAGCTTGCTAGCTTGGCCCCTTTATAATAGTGTGCCAGAATATGCGATGCGTCATCCCCGGCCCGCGCCATCCCTTCCGCTCCCCACTGGCTCATTCCTACGCCGTGACCGTATCCATAGACGGTCAGCACCGCCATGCCGCGCTCTGCCTTCCATTCGAAGGAAGCCGAGCGCAACCCTAGCAGCTGCCTAACCTCCGTCCCTTTAAGCCGCTTATCCCCGGCCAACAGCGTTTTCACCCTTCGTCCCGCCGTCCGTTCCAACACCCGAATAAGATCCGCCGATATAGCCCCTCCTGCCGCCGGAGCCGTTTTTACCCCCAGCAGCTCGTAAAACTCCGTCAGCTCCATCTCCACCGTCTGTTTTGCTCTATCGGAAATCGCTTGATCCCATGGACTCTCCACAGACCTCAAGTACGGCCGGCTGACCGAAAACACATCCTCCGAATTTTCCGTATACCCGTTGCTTGTCGAGAAGAAAAGGGCTTCAATCGGCTCGCCCTCGTATACGAGAATTCGGCCTTTCGTAGCGGCCACGGCGTCCCGAACCTTCTCCCATCCCTCTCTGTCGTCCTCCTTCAACCGCTTCATCTCCGTCAAGGACAAATAAGCCTGATGCTCCTGGGTATCCGTCACATCCGCTTTCTTTGCGTCGCTTCCCGCATGCTCGCCCAGCCACAGCCTACGAATCGCATACGTCCGCGCCGCTACCGCCTGTGCTTCAAGCGCTGCCGAACGGAACATCAGCGGCATCTCCGCCGCCACCACTCCCTCTACATACGTCTCGAGCGGCACCGTCTCTACCTTTCCCTCCTTCGTCAAAAATACAGAGATACTAGGCAACACCTCCCGCCGCCCCTCCTCGCCTTTCCGATCGAGAACGAAAGCACCGCCAGCGCCCCCAGCCCCGCTATTTCCGCCAGTCCCGTCAGCCCCACTTCCCGTCCTTTCCCGACTCTGGGCCTCCCCTTTCTCTAAAGCCGAACCGTCTCCTTCTCCTTCTCCTTCTGCTTTTGCTTCTGCTTCTGCTTCTCCCCCTACCTTTTCTACTGCCTGCCCTTTGACCTCTCCCTTCTCTACCGCCCTACTTTCCTCCACTTGTTGAAAAGCTTGTCCCATCGCACTACCGGCACCGCTATGAATCGACGCCCACATTAAGATCGCGATTATAACCCCCAATCCATATGCCACGCCGATAACCGTCCAAGAAACATCCCCCGCGCGCGCCCGGCCTCTCCGTCCGTATGCCATTTTTCTCACTCGTCCACCTCCGCCCGGTCGTGCTTCGTCACGTCGAACTCTCGGCTCTCCGCTATCAACCGATGCTTCCAAACTATGCGAGAGTGCGAGAGGGTAGAACTTCGGTCTTGGCCTCGACCTCGCCCCCAGCCTCAGCCTAGGTCTGCCTCCTATTACCTATCCGGAGCTTCCTCAGCATATTTATGAAGTTTCTAGCGTCCTTGCTTCGGTGCAAATTCAATGTCTCTCCTTTTCGCCTCACCTGAGTGATCTGCAGATACCCGAAATCCGCACCTGCCCCCTTCTCAATCTCATCTCTTGCCCCCTCTCCGAACTCCTTCCCACACCAATCCCTCTCCTGCGCTCCCCTACACCTCCCTTCAATCTCATCTCTTGCCCCTCTCCGAACTTCTCTCCCACACTTCTCACCTTACATTCTCCTGACCCTCCCCTAATCTCATCCCTTGCCCTTTCTCCGAACTCCTCTCTCCCTGCTCTCACCAAACCGTTTCCCGCGCTCCCTGCGCCTCCATTCAATCTCATCTCTTCCCCCCTCAGAACTCTTCCACACCTCTCATCTTACCTTCTCCGGCCCCCTCCCTTAATCTCATCTCCTGCACTCCTCCCTCAAATCTGTCCTCCACTCCTCTCCTTATCCCTCCTCTACACCGCTCCCCTTCCTGGCCTTCTCTTTATCTCATCTCGTATACTCCTCTCTGAACACCCGTTGCTCCCCTCTCACCAAACCCCCTCCGATTCCCGCCTCTTCTATCTGCCATTCACTCAGGTAAGCCAAATTCGAGACACATTGCACGCAACAAAAGCAAATATAAGGAAATTTTTT
>Ga0256901_1000073_pt1 | contig 79999 bp, 68 predicted proteins | sample MC6MC0689MT_FD_190200 | JGI IMG/M metagenome (GOLD analysis project Ga0256901, IMG submission 190200) | Metatranscriptome of enriched soil aggregate microbial communities from Iowa State University, Ames, United States - MC6-MC0689-MT... | ecosystem: Environmental > Terrestrial > Soil >... | reverse complement strand
AACACTACCTCCATAACTCCGAAATGTTGGACCAGCAGCAAACTCACCGAAATTGGAAATAATATCGTTTCCATAATTTGTTGATTCCGGATCTACGAAATTGTTATTTTTCGGTGTCCAGAGGAATAAATTCCGACCGACCAGGCTGAAATCAACTCCCTTGATTTTCGGCCCAAGAATGCTCTTTGGCAAGGAATAAGTGAGGACAAGCTCCCTTAGTTTAACGAAGTCGCGTTTCAATACAGCACGATCATATATAAAATTGGTGCTGCTCGGATTCCAATAATTATTAATATTGTTCACCGATATCTGAACATCATTTTCCACATACTGATCCCCCACTTGTTTAACAGAATTTGGGATCAGCCAAGGTTGGCGCTCGTTATACATAGTTTCTGTTGCATTTCCTATAAAGTAATTCAGCTGCGCTGTGTAAGAATAGAAAAAACCTCCCTTGCGCCAATCCAGGACCCCGGCCAAGCTCCAGTCCTTGTATGTAAATTTGGTATTGAAACCTACGACAAAATCGGGCTCATATTTTCCTATAGTACGTTTGGAATTGGGCTCGGTCAACGGGATCCCATTCGTTCCGTTCACAACTACTTTACCGGCATGTTCACCATTCTTGACTGTCATCACTTCAGGAACCTTAAATACACCAAGCGGTTGGCCAATCAGGGCGACAAAATCCACCATATAGGCTGAGTATATATTAAATTCCTTAACGTCATCCCATAGTTTCACGACTTTACTATTATTCTTTGTAAAATTTATTCCCAGATCCCATTGAAAGTCTTTCATTCTTATCGGAGTAGCATTTAATCCGATTTCAACACCTGTATTTCGGATATCACCAATATTTTGAGTTCGTGTAGTAAAACCAGATTCCGGCGGCAGTGCCGAAGAATAGATCTGATCAACTGTTTTTCTATTATAATAAGAAACATCCAGCCCAATTCTGTTATTCAATAATTTCATCTCCGTCCCGAACTCAAATTCTGTGGTGATCTCCGGCTTGAGATTATCATTACCCAACAATTTACCATGCTGTAATCCCGCAGTACCTCTTAAAGGCAATACGATATCCCCGAATCCTAAACCTAATCGGGAACTCGCATACGTATTCTGAACACGATACGGAGAGGCATCGTTCCCTGTTTTGCCCCAAGCGGCTCTCAATTTTATAAAATTGAACAGATCGGATTTCAGTTCCCCGAAGGCATCAGTCAAAATCAATGAGGTGTTAATCCCACCATATTTATAATTGTTGTGTTTGATCGGAAGCGTGGACGACCAATCCGAGCGGAAAGACGCATTTAAAAACCAGTAATTTCTATAACTCAGTGTAGCATCTGCAAATAACCCCATCAGACGCTGTCTCAGAAAAATATTGTCCACAACTGGTGTTCCGCTTGTATTTTTTAAGCTGTACCATCCCGGTATGTTCAAACCACTAATGTAGGAATCGAGATAACTGAACCCTTGCTGGTTAAAGTTATAACCTACATTCGCTGACAGGTTAAGCGCTTCATTGAACGACTTATCCGCCTTGAACATAAATGTTGCATCAATTTGGTTTGCCTTCCGATAATTTTCACCATATCTACCTGTTACTATCGCCTTCTTATTGACAGCCGATGTAGAACCGGGGGTATACGTGATTCGTTGAGAAAAATCCTTTGTATTGATACTTCCAAAATCACCGCCTAGCTTACCTACAGCAGTTAACCAAGGTAATATCTTATAGGAAAAATCTATATTTCCATAGACACGGTCTTCTTGAAGTTTGGTACCGTTATCCAGCAGGGCTTTATAAGGGTTTGACGAATACGGTGTAAAGTAATTATCATAATTATAATAGGGATTGTTATAATCCGCCATAGACAAAATATCAATATCGACCGGGGTCTGTATCAGTTCCTGAAAAGTTGTCTTTCCACCGTCAGCCGATCCTTGCCCCTGGAAAATTGCATTTAAATCACGTCGTACATAGTTTACACCATAATTAAAGGTGAATCTGTCGAGGTTGGTATTCCCACGAAAAGAAAAGTTATTGCGTTTCAATTTGTCCGGATGCCCCGGCAATACGCCATGCTGATAAAAGTTACCGTAGGAAAATAGGTAGGAAGATCGCTCTCCACCACCTGATATTGACAATGTATTAGTGGCATCCAGCCCCGAAACGTAGAATTTTTTTATGTTATCTTTAACATATGAAAAAGGCTTTGTTTGACGGACTCCATCGATGGCAGAGCCCCAAGGCCTTTCGATCCCATCTAGTTTTGGTCCCCATGAACCGTTCTCCGCGGCATCAAAATCTGGCCAGCCCTGCCCAAATAAATGCTGTGTCTGGGGAACCATCAGTACATTGCTCACATTTATGGCTCCATTATAGGTAACTGAAAGATGTTGCCCCAACTTTCCTTTTTTGGTCGTGATCATAATGACACCGTGTGCGGCACGGGAACCATATAAAGCCGTTGCCGAAGCTCCTTTTAAAATTGTCATTGACTCAATGTCATCGGGATTTATATCGTTTGCGGCATTTCCCAGGTCAACAGACCTTGTGGATTCAACCTTTGCCTGAAAACTATTATTAATGGGAACGCCATCAACGACATACAAAGGATTATTTGCAGAAAAAGAAGATACGCCGCGAATAATTACTTTTGTCGATCCGCCCGTTGTCCCAGAATTTGAAATACTGACACCGGCAACCTTACCCTGTAGGCCTGTCATTGCATTCATATTATTTGCTGCAACGATATCATTGGCCTTAACTGTAGTAGCTGCATAACCAAGCGCTTTACTCTGCTTAGACATACCCATGGCTGTGACTACGACTTCTTCCAACGCCTTATTGCTGCCCTCTAGCATAACATTAAATCCAGACTGCCCTTCTTTCACAATAATCGTCTGCTCCTCAAATCCAAGCGAGCGAAAAACAAGTACCTTCCCCACCGGTACGGATAATGTATAATTGCCATTTTGATCGGTTTGAGCAGTCGTATTGGATCCCTGTACAGCAATTGTTACGCCTGCCAATGGCTTCCCATCGGCAGCAGTTACACGACCGCTCACTTTCCTATCTTGCGCAAAAGCAACAGATGACATCATCATGCTACCTACCAAAAAACTAAGTAAATTTTTATTCATACGATTATTGATTTTATTTAGCTTGCGTATAGCCACCGATTTTGATCTTAAATAAACCATGATTCAAAAACAGTCCCGATGGCTATCTAATAGCGGTCCTTATTAAATTTTGATAAATTCAACTCTTCTATTTTTTGCTTTATTCTGCTCACTGGATTCATCAGCTACAGGTGCGGTATCCCCTTTCCCATCGGTTTCTATCTGCGTAATTTTTACCTGATAATCATTGATCAAGATATCACGGACAGCATCAGCACGCTTTTTAGATAGGGTCAAATTCGCGTTTGCATTTCCCACTGCATCCGTATGGCCTATGATACGAATCTTCATTTCCTGGTTCTCACGAAGTACTGTTGCCACCTCCTTGATGGTCCCCTCACTATCGGACTTTATTTCTGCGGAATTCGTGGCAAACAGAATACCACTGGTTTCAAGCTTTCCTCCGCTCAGCAGTTTGGAGCGCGTATCCCCACTCCCTTCAGCAATTTTGAAGTTTGATACGTAGAATCCCAGTTGATCGTTGGTATAATTGGAGCTGCCCATATCCAACTTGAGCTGGTTAAAGTTGCTATTCAACGGCACGGCGTTGGGCAGATCAAAGACCTTCTCCTTATCTAACCAGATACGGATACGTTCTTTTTGGATACTGATCGCTACATGAATCACATTTCCAACTTTCCTGTCAAAATTGGCCACCCGATATTTATCTGTTTCCAGTTTTTTTGCGACATTCTCATAGGAGGTCAATTGTACCGCCGCTTCTGAACGATAAGGAGCAATACCTACTTTGAGACAATTTTTTAGGCGGTAATCATAGGACATGATCTCACCTTTGTTGCCCCGATCATAGAAAGCGAAATTAAAAGCAGGCACCATGTAGCCTCCAGCAAGAGGCCAATCCATAATCAGGTCAAATTCTATGGTTGCGTTCTCGCCAATATTGACTACAGGACTTACAAAAGCTCCGGGATAAAGCCGGAGCCACTTACCTTTAGCATTGTTGAGGGTGACAACCTCCCCCTTACTACGCGTATACCATTTCAATGGAAACTGTCCCTGCGCGTCCTGGGAGAAATCATCCGCTAATAAGACCTTACTTCCCGGAATAAAGTCGTAAGTAGTCGTGCTGCTTAACGCAGTTTTTTTTCCAACTGACCCATTCTCCGTATGGCTGTTATCGCCACCAGAAGTGTTGGGCTCGACAGATGCCTCCTTACCGGTATTGGCCTTGCCATCAATTACATTTTCCAATGTTTTAGTGGCCATATTTTCAGCCTTTTGTTTGAGCTTATTAAGAAAGCCCTGGGCCATTGCACTTCCGCCAAGCAGAAGCATAACTGAAGTAAAAAATATCTTTTTCATGGCTGTACGTTAAGATAAAATTGATGATGATTAAACAACTGTTACTTGTGTTCAATTATCACTGAATAAGATTTTTAGGGTTGGTAAACGAATTTTCTATTGATCACGACCGGATTGCCACCATTCTCCACCTTTTTCTCCACTGCGGTAAGTGGATAACCGGCATTATCGTAGGTATATGTTGTCGTGATTGTCTGATTTAGGGTTCCTCCCGCATTTGTCGTGACCTCTTTGATAACATTGTGCTTACTGTAACTATTTGTAAACAGGGCAAGATATGAGCCTACTGTCTTCACATATGGATTGACTTTATTATCGTATTCATAACTGATTTTTACCGATGGTACGAGTGTATTATTTTCTGTCAAATTATAAACCTCCACACGTTCCACATCGCCGCTCTGATTATAAAAAAGCTTTTTTCTATAATAAGGTTCATCCTGTTCGACAAGTCCGTAACCGGTAATTTCTTTGACCTGTTCGCCTTGATAAACGTATTGGTTGTAGGAGAACATTTCAGAATCTGTATAAGATATCTCCTCCTTCGTTAGAAGGTTTCCAGTATACAAGAACTTAAACTTCCCTTCCTCATTTTCAACCGCTATCGGCTTCTTACTATTGTCATAGGTAATCTTGGATCTTGACCGTCCTTCCCCTTCTACCTCGATAAGTTCGGTCAATACGCCATTTGCATACTTAAATTCACTATAATTATCTGTGTCGATCTCAATCTTACTTAGCTTTTTTTCAATTTTTTCTGGCTCCACTGCGCAAGTAGCACATTTGTCAGAACATGAAAATAAGGACAAGCTTATAAATGATAACAAGGCTAGAGTTCCCTGTTTTGAACGGAATTGATGTTTCATTGTATTATTCATTTTTATATATTATTTAAAATACCCACACGACAACTGTGTGGGATATGGGCGTTTGTATTTGATCTTTTTAACTGTTTCCAACCAATATTTTACAGACCTTCCATCCTTCGTCAGTCGAACTCAGATAGATATAATCAGTACGTGTAAACGTCTGGAACCGCATCGTCATTTTAGCTAAGCAGTTTGTTGTAGTTTCGTCAAGAACACTATAGGCTGTCTCGCAGTCATAGGTATGCCCTTTCATGGATTTTAGAAATTTTACCATTTCCTTTTTGGAATGTCGTTCCGCCCTGTCATTGACGTAATATTCGAGATCGTCCGTAAAGAGGTGCTCGACCAATTGTGATTCCCCCGCACTGACAGATCTCACATAGGCATCTAAAACTTTGGAAACTTTCCAACCCCGCATAGGACTTGGCTTAGATGCAGCGTTGGCTGCAATACTTATTATGCCTACAAAAAACAATGTGCTAATTATCCCTTTCATGGTTATGCTATTTTAATAGATGATTATTTTTGTGGTTCAGTTGATTTCACATAGCGCTGTACTTCACCCCCGCCTAGCGGAACTTCAAGTACTTTTTTTCCGTTAATCTCTTTGATTGTCCAGTTATTCAACGTTCTCTTTTTTTCAGGATATAGTTCTGCAGCTGTATACTTCTTTGTTTCACCAAATCCGGGTGAATTACTGGTCCCGCAGCTATTATACCCTCTGTAATTACCGCTTGCGTAGAACATTTCCAACATTTTATTAGCAGGATCTATTTTTACAGTACCTTCTTTGTAACCCAGCACTTGGGTACGGCAGTAAGTGGATGTGCTGGTATAATAAAAGTATTCCTTGGCCCGGCCATCCTTGTAAAACATGTATCCAACCGCAATTTCATTAGCAGGCCCCTTGTATGCTCCGTCGTATCCCCAAAAATTACTGATCGAACTTACACCAGCAATCCAATAACCCACCAGCTCATCCGGCACAGTAGATCTGGGGTGATTTCCAAATTCACCTTCAGGCAATTCGGATGCATTTTCTGCTTTTTTACAGCTAGAGAATGTACAGCAGCACAATGCGCTTACACATAGTAGACAAAGGGTGAGCAATAGCCCTTTTATTCCGTCTGATTTTTTTTTCAATACTTTAGCATTCATTTCTTTTCTTATTTAATTTCAACCTAGTGTTATAATATATCTTTCTATGATAAATTTTCTTTTTCAAAATTAACGCCCTATAAAACAGCAATGAATCACATCTTTGGGTGATTCGTTGGATTTTATACAACGTCTGTTTGATTATTCAAAATTATCGCAGCTCTGGCGGCGAACAAATAAGCAGAATCCACTATCTTAATAGGCAATACTGCCTATGCATCAGCCTCAGATACTACCCAATTTTGGATATATATTATGAAGGGTCTTGGGATCAGGGTATGGATAGCACATCATCGAATCACATTAACATGTGATTTATCCGGCTTACTATTCTTTCTAATTTGCAACATCATTATAGGCGAAGTGTCAGGATGAACAAAAGCCATATAATAACTCAAAATTGACTAGTTAGTAATAGTAGTTTCATATGTGAGGACATGTCGTGAGGATATTTCCATGTTAAAAAAAAGATCGGGGTTTCCCATAGCCCCGATTCTTTGAAAGAATAATTTAAATAATCCCACAAACATGTGATGGTTCACAAAAAAAATGCGAATTACTTTTGTAGATAAAAACAATCCCTATTAAAGACCACTAAAATCACTGATTCGATGAAAAAAAACATATGCCTATTATGGATAGTATTCCTGTTTCAAATCGCTAGACTCGTTGGGCAACCTCAAACGGTGCATTATATGCTTTCAGGAAAAGTGGTCGCCTCGAACAGCACCGATCTGGAAGTAAATATCTTCAATCTCGAAAGCAAGCTGATAAAAACAGAGTTAATTAATGCCACCGGAGAATTTAAATTCGATGGATTAGCCAGCGGATCCTATTATCTAAAAATTAGCCGAAACCGTGCGGATATCTATAATTCACAAGTTTTTCAGATTCGGGATCAATCGCTACTACTTCCCACAATCACGATAAATGATAAAATATTGGAGACTGTTGTTGTCACCAAAGTCCGTCCATACATAGAGCGACAGGAAGGAAAAATAATTCTAAATGTAGAAAATAGTCTTCAAAATATCGGTGGTTCAGCCTTTGAAGTATTAGAAAAAGCACCTGGGGTCAATGTTGATGCCAATGACAACATAAGCTTGAGGGGAAAGGGGAATTTACTTATACAGATTGATGGGAAGAATACACCGCTAACAGCCGATGCCCTTGCAGACTATCTGCGGGGAATCCCAGCCTCCAGTATAGAAAAAATTGAATTTATCACTAACCCGTCCTCAAAATATGACGCCGCAGGTACAGCTATAATCAATATTAAACTGAAAAAAGGAACAAAGAAAGGAACAAATGGGACATTAACTACCGCAATAGGCACAGGAAGATACATCAAAAACAGCAATAGTCTACATATCAACCACAGGAGTAACCATGTGAATCTGTTTGCCAACTATAATTTCGCCTATCGTGAAATGTCAAATGATCTCATATTAAACCGAAGCTTTTATGACCAGGAAAATTTCGTTAAAGCATATCTTCAGGATAATTTTATAAAGACAGGCTCTCGTAACCATAGTGGAAAACTGGGGCTGGATTATGATCTTAACGACAAAAACCTCTTAGGCATCTCCGTCGGATTCAATAGCAATATTATGACTCCCAAGAGTAATAGTAAAACGACTATACTGAATAGTGAATCTCTGCTTACCAAAGAAATAGAAACCCAAAGCGATGCAAAAAACAGATGGCGAAACAGCAGCATCAACTTAAACCATAAGTATACCATGGACTCAATCGGTTCAGAAGTAAGTACCGACCTCGATTTTATCCACTATTTCAATAAGTCTGACCAAAACTTTAATACCAAAACAACCCTGCCGGGCCAAACCATGCCCGACCCTTACCTCCTACAAGGAGATATAGACGGCGGTCTGAACATCTATTCTTTGAAAAGTGACGCGATAAAAGTTTTTAAACAGCATTGGAAATTTGAAACCGGAATTAAAACCAGCTTTGTTAAATCCGATAATGATATGGTATTCTATGATCACAGTACCGAAAATCCGCAACTGGATGCGAATAAGTCAAATCATTACATTTATAAAGAATATATCCATGCTCTCTATGGCAATCTTTCGAAAAAATGGAAAAATATGAAAGCCGTTGTCGGATTGAGGGCTGAACACAGCAATGTCACCGGAATACAGCTTACGATGAATCTGGTCAATAAAAGAAAGTATACACAACTATTCCCTAGCGCTTCATTATCATTTGACCTTAGTTCAGAAAACAATCTGGAAATAAACTTTAGCCGGAGAATTTCTCGTCCGAGCTATATACAGCTCAATCCGTTCAAGTATTATATCAACGCAACAACGTATAAAACAGGAAATCCCGATCTAAACGCACAGACTTCCCTGAATTATGAAGTCACTTATAGCCTAAAAAGTAAATACCTGGCCACCTTGAGCTACAGCAAAACCACAAATAATATCACATCGGTCGTAAAACCGATCATCGAAAATGGGGAGAACATTTCGGTGCAGACAGACGAGAACCTCAGATCAGCTTCATATTATGGACTATACCTCGTTGCTCCTTTTAAAGTATTAACTTGGTGGGATCTGAATACAAACCTCAATTTATATTACGGCTCTTATACGGGGAATATCTCAGAAACACAGATCAATAACAAGGGAAACTTTAATATTGACATAAATACCGTAAATAACTTTAGATTAGGCAGTAATTATTCGGCAGAGCTTGCTGCGAATTATAAGTCGGCCGAAGTCTACGCTTTCGCTCGTATCTCACCGCTCTGGTCGGTCAATATCGGTGCTCAAAAAAAATTCAGAAATAACAGTACATTGAAAGTATCTTTTACAGATATCTTTTGGACCAACTATTATAAGGGATTGACGGTCTATGCTAATTACAGGGAAAATTTTAGTTCGAAAAGGGATACAAAAGTGATGATGCTCTCTTATAGCTACAATTTCGGAGGTGGAAAATCCACACAAAACCGAAAGACCGGGGGAGCCGAGGATCTCAGACGCCGGGCCGAATAGTACACAAATCATATCATTGGGTGATTCTTACTAAAAATCATTACTATAAAGCGCCCCGATTTTATTAAACCATAGATTTATTGCATTTTTATAAAAATAATCGCCCATAATGAAAAGCAAAAGGTTTATCCTATACCTAATGGCTGTATTGACCTTATTCCCATTGCTGTTGACAGCAAAGGAGATCTCGTTCAACCGTATAACCGAAGGCTTAGCGTCTAACTTTGTGAGCTGCGTCACGCAAACGGAGGATGGATTCATTTGGGTTGGAACCAAAAATGGATTGCAACGTTATGATGGCATGCGTTTCCGCCGGCTCCTGAGTTTGGGCCTTCCGGGATTGCCTGTTGACCAACTGCTTATTGCACCAAAGTCGAAATCCCTTCTGGTGCGAATGGAGCATAAATTTTTTCTACTAAATTCCCACACGAACAAGACACAGGAAATCGCTGTAGAGAAATACAGCAAAGATTTCCAGAACTATCAGATTCGCCTCGTCCAACAAGGGCAGCACATCTTTCTAATACTCCATGGAGTGGATATTCTGACTTTGAACGAATCGAAAAATAAATTTGAATCCAACAAAAGTATCGTAGATTTTCCCGCAGACTGGGAACCAACCTGGCTACAATATGACCAAAACGGTATTTTTTGGATATCAGGAAAACAAGGGATGGGGCATTTTGACACAAAAAAAAGATCGTTTTTTACAAATAGTAACCTAAGTTCACTGAAAAACATAAACCGCTTTTTCATCGATTCCAAATCCCGTTTTTTTATTCACACCAAAATACGCCACTCGAATGGGCATATTTATCTTACCGACACTAATTTTCAACATAAAAAAATTATACAATCCGCACCCAATAGCGACAGCAACTATCACGATTTTTATGATTGCTTTGAATACGACCATATCGTATGGACCTACGGTGTAGACCTTTTCAATCTTTTCGACGAAGAAAAAGAGGAGTTTACCCAATTCTATGATCGAAAAAACATAGACTATGGGATACAGATAACGACAGTTTCACAGGTTTTTAGAGACCGCGACAACAACCTGTGGGTCGCGACAGACAACGGGCTGTACATTATGTCCATCATAGGAGATCATGTGCGAAACATCGTTACTTCCACCATATTCCATAAAGCAGCTATCACCGATTTAACTTCCTTCGGTTCTAATCGCATTCTGGTCAGCTCCTGGGGTGAAAAACTAACAGCATTTAAATATGACAGCGCACTACACATAAGCCATGATCCTAAGCTAAGTATACTCTTATTCAAAGGTGTACCACAACAAGATGTTAATTTCAGGCATATCTGGGCGATGACATACGATCCAAAGCGGGGAAATATATGGATCGGATGTAAAGATGGGAGATTGATCCTTTTTAATACAAAAACAAAAAAATCCCAGTTTCTGGTACCTAAAGTTTTTGAAGGACAATCCATCCGGCATATTACCATTGACAGCTGTGGTCAGATATGGTTTGGAACAGATAATGGCAAAATAATTAGGACAAGTAGCAGTGGATTCGCATTACTCACTGATTTAAAATCTGCCATTTCCTGCATTCGGCCCGGTGAAGGTAATAAGATATGGATAGGTACGCGTGGCTCAGGCGTATTTGAACTGGATGGTGATTCCGGAAAAATTCTAAAAAACTACAAAGCCGGAAACCATGGTCTTAGCACTTCAAAAATTCAGGATATTGAATTTATTGGGAACAGGTTCCTCGCGATAGCAGGATATTCTGGTCTAGATATCTTAAACCTTTCTAATGGTCATATTATGCAATATAATATTAACAATGGATTGCCGCAGAATATGATCACGGCCTTGGTCACCGATAATGAAGGTCTACTCTGGATGAGCACTACCGCTGGTATTTGCCGTTTTGACCCCAACAAAAAAGAATTCCATTCCTTCAATAAGCAGCATGGTCTAATCAACACGTCAAATATCGTTAATCTGCCCATGCGAGGCATCAAGCTTGAAAGTGGAAAAATAGCATTTAGCAGCGACAAGGTTATCCTTATCTTCGACCCTTCAAAATTGAACAATAATAATGCGGCACCTAAAAAACTGCATATTACCGATTTTAAACTTTTTGACAATTATTTATCTGTAGATTCATTGATCAAGGCCGGAGGTGTCACATTGGAGAACTGGCAGAATTATTTTTCCATTTTTTACTCTACACTTTCCTATAATGATCGTGACAATTTCAAATATTATTATCGGCTTGAGGGGTCAGAAGATTCTTGGATACTAAGCGATCCTCGATTAGGCGTTAGAGTTGCTGCATTATCACCTGGAGAATATGTCTTTATGATACGTTCAGAAAATCAGGAAGGTAAATTTTCAGCAATAACCCGGTTGCCGATCACTATAAGACCAGCATTCTATCAGACCTGGTGGTTTTTCGTTCTAATCATTCTCTTTATTTTACTCGGAATTTTCATTTTACACCGTTATCGGTTAAAAAGGCTGCTGGAAGTACATCGGCTACGCGAAAAGGTTGCCCGAGACCTACATGATGATGTCGGATCTACCCTCACCTCCATCCATATTCTGAGCGAAGTAGCAAAAAAAGACCTTTCGGACCAACAGCATATCGTCCAGTCCTATCTTGACAGGATTGGCACAAACAGTTCACAGATGATGCAGGCGATGGATGATATTGTCTGGAGCATAAAACCAGATAATGACCTCCTGCAGAAAATTGTGGCACGTATGCGCGAACATGCTGCCCTGATTTTAGATCCGTTGAAAATACAGTGTATTTTTAGCGCAGACGACAGTATACGGAATATAAAATTAGATATGGAACAACGTCGCAATCTATTCCTGATCTATAAAGAGGCACTAAATAACATTTCCAAATACGCTGAAGCCACTCTGGTGGATATCCGCATCAGAGCGGGTGCATCGCATATCGAACTGGTCATCAAAGATAATGGCAAAGGTTTCGACTGCAGCCAGCAACAATCCGGCAATGGGTTGTTCAATATGAACCAACGAAGCAAAGCCTTAGGAGCTGAACTTAAGATTTCGTCATCCATAGGTGCAGGAACCAGCATTTCAATAATCATGAAAATCTAAGGAAAAGCAATTCACATCAATATGCGATTGATCCCATTGTAAATTTTTCATAAAATTGTAGTATAGATTATGACAAAGATCCTTATATACGAAGATAACAGCCAATTGAGAGAGGTGTTGTCCATCCTGATCAACAGTGATCCAAAATACCTGGTACAGGCTGCCTATGGCCATTGCGCCAATGCGCTTGAAGATATAAAAAAGCACGCACCCGATCTGGTTCTAATGGATATCGACATGCCTTTTATAAATGGGATCTCTGGATTAAAACTATTAAGAGAGTCCGGGTTCAAGGGCAAAATCATCATGCTTACCGTATTTGACGACAATGTCAATGTTTTCGAAGCTATAAAGGCCGGTGCCAATGGTTATATTTTAAAAAAAACACCACCTGCAAGAATTCTTGAATATATCGAAGACGCTTTAAATGGAGGTGCGCCCATGACCTCCTCTATTGCCACACAGGTGCTGCATATGCTTGCGGATGGAAAGGCCACCAGAACATCTAGTTTCAATCTATCCGCCCGTGAGAAAGAGGTTCTGGATCTCCTGGTTGATGGATATAGTTATAAGATGATCGCAGATAAACTCTTTATTTCTATGGATACCGTCCGATCACACATCAAAAAGATCTACGATAAACTCCAGGTCAATTCCAAAAGCGAAGCCGTGGTCAAGGCCTTAAGACATAGTGCTTTTGGTGGCAATAATCCCAAATAACATATCGCGCATAATCTGTATTTTTATCTCCCTTTAAGAAATCATTGATAAATTACTAAACCAATAACCCCATCAAAACGCTTAAGGCGCACCCAAACGGTGCACCTTGCCATCCATTATGGACGTCTTCGTTTACTATAGCGCCCCAGCAAACGACTGGTCGCAAAACTTACCAGTGTACCCAAAGCAGCGGTGAGGATAGTCTGCAGTACATCACTGAGGGAGATGCTGGCCCAGATGGAGCAGATCGTTCCACCCAGCGTGGAGATACGGATATCATTCAGCTTCATCAGCTTTGCTCCTTTCCAACGCTTCCTTCGAGCCTTTCTCTGGTATGCCGTCAGCCTCTGGCGGAGGCTCCTCCCGATCCAATACTGTCTCCACGATCCCTAGCCCCAAAGCCAAGTATTTTAATACATTACCTACCTTACCCGGTAGTTTGACAGGTGCCGCCAGCACCAGCTGCAGCACCTGTCCTATTTTGTTAAAGATCTTTTTCATCCTTTTTGCGTTTTTCAATAGACAGGATGAGTGGTTGATAGCATTATATTCCGACTGCAAATTGATGAAGCCGAATGGCGTTAAGAATGAATTCTTGTTTGAACATCGTGAGTTTGAATTCATTTAGCCATTGGGCAATAGCAATTGCACCAAGGAATATAGCGGATGACCAATCATCCTGTCTTTTTTCTACCACCAACACACCTTTCGATAAATATGAAGGGCAAAGAATAGAAAATATAGCTTTCTGACTGTCAAGCTTTGACGGAATCTGGCGTAAATATGAATCACTGTCCGAGCGTAGCGAGTTTGATTCATATAGCCAGAGAACTAAAAAGATGACACAAAAGAAAGCCATGATCTATTCCCGCCCTTCAATTTATCGAATACTCAAATACACTTCATCACCCATATCCCACAGGCAATACACCAGCGCTTTCAGCTTGGCCAGGGCCTTCCCACTTCCGACACCCTGTCCCTCACCGGTTAGACTGGTGACTGGCGCGATGCAGCCGAGCAATTCTTCCTTGGCATTATTAGCCGCGTGGATCAAGATTCCTTCACGGTTTAACACATGCGGGATACCGATCTGCTCACCATGCCGCTGGTAACGGACCTTCTCCAGTTTGTACTGACCGATCGGAATGCAGCTGATCCGCTTGATGTTATTGCGGTCAGGCAGCTCGATGGTATGGCAGATATGCTCACCGTTGTACGTGATCGTTCCATTTGTTCCCTCAGCCCCATATTTCCGGAGGAGCTTGAGGGTGTGTCTGTTGTTCATGACAGGTTATTATGGAATGTCTACGTCTACGATGGTCATCGCGTTATAAGGGTTGTTCTTGAGTGGATAGAATTCCCCGTTAACCTCCTGATACATCGAAATACCGACAATGATGTATACCACTTTTGCAGCATCTACGACCAATGGTGCCTGTAGTGTCTCCTCGACGTGCACACCAATCAGCGGAATGTAGCCCGATTTGACCATCACCGGACGCGGAGGTACTTCATCAGTGCTCAGCTCGGCAACGGCCAGTGTAAACAACATGTGCGTCGCCCCGTTCAGCAGCATGACATCATTTTGTGGGTTGAATTCAGGAATGATCAGTGTGGCCTCTCCGGCAGTACGATCATAGGTTGGTTCCAGTTTTTCACCCAGCAGCATTTTTAGGCTACTGGCCTGGTTAAACTCAAAGCCCTTGAGCATTGTACTGTTTTCCTCCAGAAAGATACGCTCGCCACGTGCATTTGCCGAATCCGACTTTTGTATCCTGTGGATCAGCGACGTCAGCCTGTTGCGCATCGTATTGTCTGCAAATGTGCGCAGCAGATTGTTCAGCTGAATACGTAGGAGTTTTGCGGTACCTGCGGCAGTACCAAATTCGGCCATATTTTCACGTGTTCGCTGAAAATTGGGATCCGTCTGGATCCGGGCCTTGTCCACACCGCCTTTCATGCGGACTTCATAACCGCGACTGCGGTGTTTGCTAAAAGAAAGGTCCCCGACCTTCCCTCTAAACTTGATTAAACTTTCTTGTTTTGCCATGATATTTAAGTTTTGATGACAACACAAAGATGATGAGCATTAAAACCCGCACTGTCCAAAATGGCCCGATATGGCCAACATGGCTTAAATAGTCATTATTAGGCTAGGAATGGCAGTATATGGCACTATTTGTCCATCATGTGCTAGTATTTAAGTACTGTTAGTGTACCGCGAGTGTACTGAAGAGGTACCAATACCCTACCAAAAAGGTACTGGAGAGCTACTGAAAAGCTACCAAAGAGTTACAGCAATCCGTAGACTGCGTGTAAGTAAAATGTGTGGGGATGGTAACCTCCTGTCAATAGCCCCGTAGGATGATACCGGAGCAATAGCCAAGATCAAAAAGGGGCTGATATTAGCGTATGTAATAGATTAACTGGTAAATATCAAAATGTTGTTATACAAATATTTAAAACAAAATATGGGTTGAATCGTTTAAAGTAGAATTATTAATTTTTTTCTTAAGGGCTGTCTTTAAATACGCGCATCGCGCATCTATCGACAGAGAGGTATCCAGCTAACAGGAAAATCATGGTACCACCTATGGATTGTCTGTGGCATGACCATATTATGCCCCACAGCGCTCCATCAGCCCAGATAAACATGAGCAAAAAATATCGACTTTGTATAAATCCAAAAGATGTTGCCTTGGTACTCGATCTCAGTCCCAGGCAGGCACAGCGCAAATATCAGCAGGCAAAAGATGCCTATGGAAAGACCAAGCACCAGCAACTTACCATACATGAATTTGCAGCATATTATGACTTACCCCTAGCAGAAGTTATTGAACGGCTTTAAGTACCTAGAGCCAACCAGGGGGCAGTCTTCCACCCCCTTGGTTCTTATCCTATCTCGGATTCTCTATTATCCATTCTTCCCTTATTTTCAGTAGTCTATCGTAAGCCTCAGCCGGCACTTTCAACTGCTCCTGATCTATGCCAAGTAGCTGCACAATATAATCATTGCCCTCCTTGTATTGGTCTTTTATGGCCAGCTGTTGGATCAACAGCCCCCGACCGGCGCGGAAAAATACATTAGGCCACAATTTTTCAATTTTTGCCAGCGAGTCTATATCAACAGTGCCCTCCCGGCCATCCAGCAAACGTACATCGACCAGCTTGGATCTGGCGGATCCTTCCTTGAGATGGAAATACGCAATCTGAGTTATTCTCACCCATTCATTGACAGCACCTATCATTACCTCAATCTGTTGGCTGACCTCTTTGAGACAAGCCTTCAATCTGTTTTCGTCACTGCTCAAACGATCGTGGTTGGCGCGCAATCGTTGCTTCCGATTTCTTAGCTCATTCAATTCATGCTCATAATGCCTCCGAAGCTCATTACACTTCTTTTCCTCCGCTCGTATCTGCTCATCTTTCTGCAAAAGACATTTTTGCATTACTTTTACCCGCTTTTTTTTATAGTTATTAATCTTTCTTTCCTTTCGAAAGGCATAATAGAACTGAACCATGATAAAGCAGAACATGACCACGACAAAATCCCGCTCAAAATAATCACCTTTTTGAAGATCTTGTCCAAATACCACTAAATAGACCTTGTAAACAATTCTTAAGGCCACAGCCCCCAAAACCAAAACGAGTAATGCAAATTGGATCAGATAGCGTATTATTTCATTTTGCCCCAGAAATTTGTACGAGTCAAGTTTGTATATGACGAATGCAACAGGGACTATCGCTAATAGCATTAATACCAAACTAAAAAGAAATATCAAAAGATGCTTTTCCCTGGTTATACTCGAAAATGGTGATTCTTTAGTCGTATAAAAGGTGATCAAACAAGATGAAATAGCTGCTAATAATAAAATTATCCACAAAGTTCCATACCAGGAGCGAAAGAAAGATTTAAGTGTTATCATAATAGGTTGACAATAAGATTAATCTCTAAGTTAATAATATGTATGATTACTTAAGGTAACGTTTCCTTTACATGTTATCATAGATTTAATTTAAGCCTTCGTAGACTTTGCAAATGCGTTTAAGTAGCATTCAAGCGTGTTTCATACATATTTCGACGACACCAATTTCGTTTTCGCCGATCTCGGCCTTTGTTTCCTTCACTTTTTAGTGATTTGGTTTTAGATTCGCTGTTCGATCGAATTATAAAACTAATTTAAATTTTTAACAACGGTGCATACTAGTTGCCTGATGTATAGCATTGGCATGCCGCTATATCTCTTGAGGCCTAGCAATCACCGACAAACTAAGCAGAATGAACAAATACACATTTGATGAGATGGGAGTCAGACAATGGCTCAGACAGTTGTACAGCTCAACCGTCGAACTCCAGATGATGGAGCAAAAGCTGATCCTGCTCTGCCTACGCAGCTGGCTTATGTCGCGTTTTGAACTTTCGGAGAGCCAGGTTGAGTATCTGATATCGCTGTCATCGGACTTCAAAAACAATCTTGCCCAAGAGATCGCCTTTGCCATCAACAACCAGGCAGACATCACTTTGGAAAAGCAGACCAATGAAAAAGCTGCCAGTACCCTCTCCCGAGATTCGGTCAAGGTGACGGAGTATGAGTCAAACAAGATCCAGTCAGATACACCTGAGATACCCGTAGAATCTAAAGCAAATGACATCTTCAGTCGCCGTTTAGAGGGGCATTTGATCGTCAGGATTTACTACACGCTTCTTTAGGTGATCTAAAATAATTCAACAAAACGCCATGGGCCATATCTCTCTCATGGCGTTTTTTCTTTTTCATGAACTATTCATTTACAACATATTAAAATTGAATCGCTTTATCAAACATTTAAATGCACATTTCAATGTAGAAGATCCCTGTCGCCATGAACTGATCCGACATACTAAAGTACGCCAAGGTAAGCGCGGGCAGATCTATTGCCGGGAGGACGAGAGCCGTCCCTATTGGTGCTATGTGCTCGAGGGTATGGTGGGCGCATATGAGCTTCAACTTAGAAAGCCCTATCTCCACTGGATCGCCACGGAAGGGCATTATTTTACCGGCACCAAGCACGAGTATAGTTTTAACAGCCAGGATCTGAATATTCAGTTTCTCAAAAAGAGTAAAATTGCCTGTATACCCTTAACAGTTTTGCAGGAGCTGCAAGACCGGTATCCAAGCATGCATCACTTTGTGAGTATCATGCGGCAGCGCAAATCAGACTTTTTTAATAAAAAAGGGTTGATTATGGCCACCGAAGCCAGGGAAAGGTATGCGAAGATGAAGGAGCTGATGCCTAGCCTATGGCACAGTCTGGACAATAAGCTTGTGAGCCAATTTTTATACATCGACCCAAAGACTATCTATCGGCATAGAGCATAAAATCACAAAAAAAGTAAAATACTACCCCCCAGCCCGATTTTAGGTTTTAAAGTATGCGGTACTTTGTAATAGACATAAGGCAATTGGCTTTGATCGGTGGAGACCAGAGAAAGAAGAAAAGAGATCCGAAATGTCAAATAAAAAACGGTCTGGCAAAAGGAGTACCCCGCCAGACCGCCGGTTACGAGCAACAGTAACCACTATGGGGGCCGGTATGACTGCAGCATGCTGAATTATAAATCTAGTTAGTCATCTATTAAAACCTACTATTATGGCATGGTTTCAATTAAAAGCTGGTGGTAATCCTACTATTCCAAATGACTATAACGCTGCAAGCACACCATCTTGTAGCGGGACAGGAAAAATTTGTGCAATACAGGCTACACCCGATGGCAGCAACAAACCTCAGCTCACCAATGCATTGCGTGATGAGATGATCGTTGCTCTACAAACGGGATCACCTTCTTCCAATGTTGAATTGCGAAGCACCCCTTAGTCGTTAGACGATTGAGGACAAAAGGGAGCAACTTCATGCTCCCTTTTCCTTTTAGATCGTTTCCTCTACCACCAATACATCAACCTCTCTCTTCGCCTTCACGATTTCGAGTCCATAAACATTGAGCTGTTTATTTAATTCATCGACATTGTTATAAGCGGAGATTTCAATGGGCGACGTGTAGCCCGATTCATCAACAACGATCGGATATTCACCTGAGTAGTCCATCAGAAAGGTTAACACGGATAGGCTTTCCATTACCTGCCCATTCGTTGGCTTTGTAAGTGTGGCATCTATCTTATCGAGTTTACGGATCACAAGACAGTCCTTTGCTTCTTTACCCCAATATACTTTTAGTCCCAATAACGAATTTAGATCCTGCACAACGAGCTTCGCTAGCTCGGGCAATTCCATCTTCCTATAGCTCGTCCTTTTATAACAGATGCCGTGTTCATTTAACCATATATTTTGTCCACCACTATTTTCCTTGTATTCATACTTGCTTTTATCGGCAACTTTCCACTTTATCCGCTGATCGTTTATCAAAAATTGAGGCTTTGCCATATAGCTGTACATGGCGATATATGCCCGCAATATCCCGACGTTGTTGAAATAGCTGGTATACATCCCCGAAGCTGTATCTAGCGTGATATTTAATCCCCCTTTCTCCTGCAGGCCCTCCTGATAACCTGTGAGCAACACCGTTCCTTTTACTCCATCCACTTCTCCGAAGCTATTCGAATTTTGAGCTTTATAGTCATCCTTTACAGGCAGATTGATCTTGCCATTTTTCCATAACTCACTGATAAATTTAGGTTTGATATAATCGGGATAAGTTATCGCTTGAACTTTCCCTTTATAGATTAATACCGTATGTGGAACACCCTGATGCGGAAATAACTTTTTAAACTTGGTGTCCGAAACTATCGTGGGCAGTTTGACTTTCTTTTCTTTCAGAAATCCGTTATTACGATAGAATTTTTCAATAACTTCCTTAGACTGCCAGGTCACCATTAGGACCTGAATTTTATCCTGCATCTGCTGCTGCATTTCCTGCAGTTTGGGCATCCCCTCTATACAGCTCACACAATAAGTATCAAAGAAGTCGAGTACGATAATCTTATCTTTGAATTTATTCAGATCAACTTTTGTACTGTTGTAATTTAATACCGGGAAGCTTGAATTGACTTCAAATCGATCCCCAACGTTCAGGTATTCATTTCCTTTGCCACTATGCTGCCCAAATAGGTTATTGGCAAATAATACTATTATAAAAATCAAATTTAATTTCATCTTATCTTTTATTTTGTTGGATATTGTTATTCTGGTTTATGACTAATTGTGGGATTAAAAAAGCATATTTTAAGGAGTTAGGATCAAGTATATATGCCTTTTGATCAACTGTTCTTGTGAGTTTCACTGCTAACAGGGGGTCTGTGCTCAGACGCTTTACATCCGACCATCTTCTTCCTCTAAACACAAGTTCACGCCGACGTTCCTGCAAGATAAGATCAAGCAAGCGATCAGGATCCGTCTCCGAAATGGATTGATACAATCCTGTCTTCCACCGGCTTTTGCGCAAGCCGTTCAAATCCGCCAGCGCTGCTGCCGTTTGCCCCAGCCGGCAGGCAGATTCAGCTTTGTTTAAAAGAACCTCACTACTGGTAAGACCTATAAATACACCCCCGGGTCCCTGATCGTAAGAACCTTTAAAGGCAAATGCAGCTGGATCCGCATCACTTGGCCGAAAGAAAATCTGTTTTCTCAGGTCATTGGCGTCGTAGGTAGCCAATAATTCCGGGCTGATACGCGCATAGTAATTGCCTATCGCATCCGAATATTGCGTGAGGGCCGAGAACAACACCTCTTTATTAAAACGGGTAATCGGATAATCCGCTTGCCTATCCAATGTGTTATAATCCATTAACTGAGGGCTGGCTTTCCAAGCCAGATCTGCATAAGTATAGGCGTTTTGATAATCCCCCATGGTTAGATAAACCCTTGAAAGCGCGGCATTCGCTGCCGCAGTGGTGGGCATGCTCTTCGCAATACTTGTGCTGCTCAATAGCGAAGCCGCATCTTTAAGGTCTTCAATGACACGGTCATAAGATTGTTTTAAGGTAGCACGGGGTGAGATCACATCAAGATCCGGACTCAATCGGATCGGAATACCAAGTTCCGTTTCCGCTGTTGCCCTGTCATGAGGAAGTGCGTACATCTCTATCAGCTGTTGAAAGGCAAAGGCCCTGAAAAAATACGCGTTTCCCATTATCGTTTTAAATTGACTGGATTGCTTTTGCGCCTCATCCAAAGCATCCAATACCTGTAGCACCTGGTTGGCGATATAAACAACCTTATAGCTGCTCTGCCAGGCCGATGCTTTCAATGAGGGTTCGTCCGACCAGATATACGCATTTCTATCATCCTGATCACTGATACTGTTCCAATCTGCCGAAGTGAGGTAAAACTCCTCGGCAGCAATTGCCCCCAACACCGGATAAGAGCTGTTCAATGCCGTATAGTCATTGAGCAGAAGCTCACAATCCTCCAATGTCTGTGGGATGGACATTTTTTTATCCGGTTTAATATCCAAAAAACCATTGCATCCATACATGAACAACAGGATGGGAAGCAGTTGCATTATTGTTTTCATTTGACTAGGTTTAAATCATTAAAACTTAAAACTGATACCAAGCGAGCAAGCCAGTGGATCCGGGCTACTACTGCCAAATTCGGGATCTATCCCCAATTTATTGGCCCGCCATAGTGTACAGATATTGTTGATATAGGCGTATAACCGTAGATCCTTCAGTCCATACCTTGCTGGCAGTTTGGGGTAATAACCCAGCTGAATATCCCTTAGCTTGACCTGATCGGCAGGCTCCACCAGCGCGGATGAAAAATTATAGAAGTAACTGGCAAAATAGTTGGCCGGATATTTAAATACCGGCACATCCGTATGCAATTCATCCCCCTGCTTTTGCCATCTTTTGGCATAATCCGGATGCCCGATATGATCCGAGATCAGTTCGGTGTAATTGACCGATTTGCGCATAAACTTGTGCCCCAACTGATAACTGATATTAAAAGAAAGATCAAAGTCTTTATAGCGAAATGAATTGCGCAATGAGCCAAATACGATGGGTAGTGCAGAGCCATGGTTATCCATCTCTTCCACCGGTGTATCGTAATAGATCTGGCTATAGTTTGTCGATACCTCCCCGTCTATATATCCGCGCGGCATACCCGTCTCAGGATCCAGTCCCGCCCATTTATAGGCATATACACTATTCAGATCAGCACCCTTAATCGGCGTGGTCATCAGTCCATACGCCCCCGCCAGAAAATACTGCCCGATCGGGCTGGACACATAAGACTGTGTCACTTTGGTTCTGCTATAGGCAAATACCAGATCAGACTTCCAGTCCCAGGAATTGCGCAGGATGTTTACACTGTGTAATCCGATATCCAGTCCCCGTCCCAACAGATTCGCGCTGTTGATATAAAGACTGCCAAAACCAGTGGTCGGATCCAGTTGTGTATCTGAGATCAGGTCTTTTGGCTTTTTTACATAATACTCGATCGAACCATTGAGCCTATTGCTTGCCAGCTGAAAATCAAGACCAAGATTTAACATGCCCACCGTTTCCCATCGGAGCGTGGGATTGGGCGGCGACTGCATGGTAGCGTAAGGCAATCCCGTCAAAAAATGAGTCTCCGTGGCGCGGTAGATAATCGGGCAAGCGGAGGAGGTGTTGTTGACATTGCCATTATGTCCATACGTGGCACGCAACTTAAGCAATGAAAAAAGCTCTTTCCCGACAAAGTGCTCATTGCTCATGATCCACCCCACTCCCAAAGACCAAAATGGTTTACCCTTGTCATTTGTTTTTACGCCGAATAGATTAGAAGCATCTTTACGGGCGCTGGCATTCAGCATATATCTTTCCCGATACGTGTAGGATCCATTCACAAAAAATGAGGTATAGCGATTGATCAGTTCACTGGAAACCGTATTGTCCCGTATCCGGCGTTTACCGAAGCGCCCATTCAGGTAAGGATATTGATTGATATAGTCCATCGGCTGTGCGATAAGGCTCTCCGGGTCATAGCCCCAGAATGTAGCAGAGTACGATCCCTCCTTCTGCTGCCTTACCTCGGCACCGGCAAGGAGACTAAGTTCGTGCGCATCGCCAAATTTTTGATTGAAATCAGCCTGTATCCGTCCCTGTTGAGAGACATTTTGCCTGTTCAGCCGGTACAGGTAATCCCCCACAGGGATATTCCACTTGACGCTATTTTGGTCCCATACTGCAAAATAATTAATTTCAGCCCGCTGGAATACACTCCCCATTCCCCGCCAGTTGTCCTGTAGCGTATTAGCGTTTCGGTAATTATAGAGCAGTGACAGATTAAGGGATGGCAAAACCTTGTATCTTGCATTGAAGGAGAGCATCATCTCCCGCATCCTATTGGTGACAGCAGTTTCATTCAGCTCCGCCAGTGGACGATACTTCCAGTCCAATAGCCTACCCCCGGCTACCGTATCCCGAAATACAGGATTTAAGCCGATCGCATCCACGATCAAAGGATTTCCATTTGCGTCCGCCAATTCCATATAAGGGTAATTACCATATCCTGCACCAAGGGCATTGTAGCCGACCGGAATCATGGATTCCTTGGTATTATACTCCGTGTATTGCGTACCAAGATTAATATCCAGATTAGGAAGCGGACGATAGGATGTGCTGCTTCGTAAAGAAAGACGATCATTGCCCGAGGTCACCAGTCCATTTTTATTCTTGTCATAGCCAAGGGAAAACAGGCTGTTGATCAGCTTGCCGCCACCGTCAATCTGTACATTATATTGCTGCTTTAAGGCCTTTCTATAGATGTACATGGTAAAATCATCACGCATGTCAATTTTCTGCAAGCGTGCCATTTCGGCTTCCAGGTCAGCCAACGAGATATTTCCCTCTTTATACTTTTTCAGCCATTGTACTACTGGCGTTATATTGTAATTGATGTCGTACATGCGCCCATCAAAGAAGCCCTGATCAAACAGCATTCTTTCGACAGCGATAAAATCCGACGTGTTCATTTGGGCCTGGTAGTAGAGATCAGGCTTTTGCGTCAGCGTTACATTGCTATTAAAGGTAATACGCACAGGCTTCTCATAGCCGGCACGTTTTGTGGTCACCACGATCACACCATTACCCGATTGCGCACCCCAGATAGAGGAAGCGGCTGCATCCTTTAGCAGCGTGACATTTTCAACATCATTGGGATTGATTGAGTTGAAGTCACCTTCGTAAGGGACACCATCCAGTACAATGAGCGGCCATACCTTAGATTGAATGGTACTACGACCTCTGATGTTGATATTAGGCAGCAGGCCCCTGTTGTCATCAAAGATTTTGATACTTGATACACTGGGCACCACATCCTCTAGTCTGCTGATAAAATCTGTGGAGACCTTACGATTGAACAGCTTGTTATCCACAAACTCAAAGCTCCCTGTCGCCCGCTCTTTGGGAATCTTTTGGTAGCCGGTAGAGACCACCTCCACCTCTTCCAATTGATTCTCCAGTGGTATCAACTTCACAGTTAACGATACCCCAACGGAATACAGTACAGTTAAAGGCTTGAAACCGACATGGCTAAACTTCACCGATCCTGCCGCAGCTATTACTGGCACGGAGAAAGAGCCATCACTTTTGGTGGATGCCCTCCCCTTTTCATCTACTATTCGAACTGACACCCCCTGTATTGGCTTACCGTCCGAAGCCGACACGACTGTCCCGGATATCGTTAATAGCCCATCTGCCCCGCTGTCCTTGCGGGGCGTCTGAGCCGATAAACTAAACATATGAAATACAGTAGCAATTACTAAAAGAGTCCTTAGGATTAGTAGTTCTCTTAAGCTATATGTTTTACTTTCGATACACGTAGGTTGTGCATTTATTAAATTTACATACTGGGCTGCCTGTTTTGAACAGGCAGTACCGATCCCAGTCCTTATAAAATTGTTCATTTTAAGGTTTTAAAATGGTCATAATTTTCCCCTTTCCTCGCGGAGACGCTGGATCAGGTCATTAGAATAACTCGTAAAAATGTTCCGATATAGTAGTCTATAATTGGTTACACAAAGCAGATGATATATTAACAATGACACTTTTTTCGGATGGTCATTAAGACCTCTAGCCTTAATGGAACTAAGGAGGATTGGGATTTTTTGAATGTTTGTTTTTAATAATCATAACTCACCTTTTAAGGTTATTTCGATGAGTCTCAAATAAGGTAAAAACGTGGGTTACTACCTTGCATTATTCCCCGGGTCTCACTCCTTCGAACTCAGCAGACGATAGTACCCACGCCTTTACCGTTGCTAATATAGCAAATAAAGGCATATGGGTGCAATCTATCGCTCTCGTGTTCGATTAAAATGTGAGACTTGGGAAACGAGACTCTTAAATTACACTAATAGACTTAATAAATTATAAGTCAATAAAATATTATAACAAATATAGGTATAAATATTTTACAATAAAAGTAAATTAATGATAATTTTTAGCGTAAATTTTTAACGGAATTTGTCTTATGACAAACCAAGACAAAATTTATAATGAGCGTTTGGCGAACAGATTGCGTGAAATTATGAATATTTTAGGAATGACAGTATCTGGATTTGCTGAATTTATTGGAAGAGATTCATCACATATATACGGTATTCTAAATCTTACTCGACCATTTAGCCATGCTTTAGCAGAGGATATCGGTAAAAAACTCAATGTAAACGGATCAAAAATACTTAACCTTAACGTTCCTGTTTCACAGGGTATTGCTAAAACAGAAAGTGTTCATGAATTTAAAAAGGATAAACGGAATAACCCAGAATATTTCTCAAGCACATTGATTGACAGGAGCATTGATTTATTTATTTCAAGAATTCTTATAAAGTCGGGTTTTCTAAAGGAGCCTAGATATTTGAATGAAATTGAACTTTTTGTTTGCTCCGAATATAAGAAAACGTTTACTAATGATCAGCTGTCCAAAGCTTTAAGATATTCTGTAAAAAAGGAAATTCTAAAAAGTACCAAAAGGCCAATTAAACTAAAAAATGGTGGTAAGGGCAAAAGATTGGTTGATGTGTATTGGGTTGATTAATCATGGCACCAAGCAACATCAATTGGAAATTATTGTCACATTTTACTTTACCTATCAAATATAGTGTTTACAGTTTTGAACTTTATTTGGGTTGACGGGATTAATATTCACTTTCGTAGGGATGATTGTCTTCGTTTTCGATAATTTGCTTACCTTCAATCTCTTTAATCCAATTTCTAAGATATATTGATTCCAAAGCATTGTTTGAGAAATACCTAATAACGTCTTCTAAAGGATCAATAAATGCACACCAGATGTTTCCTAAATTATCTAATGCAACAGCCGAAGCCATATTTCCATGTAACCCCTTAACTCCTCCCCATACAAATATTGTTTCGCTATTATCTGTATCTACATTCTCACCTATTAACTGAAAATTTTCAAGAAAAGTTTCCATAAATCGCCCCATCATTCTTTGTAATTCATTTAGATCTAATTCATCTAAAAGCCACATGTTAATGACTTGTTCAGAGTTATGTTTATATGCTCCTTCAAAGCTTGCTCCATGACCATGGAAACAACCACAGTCCCCCCCAACCTCTACATCAATCCACCATGAATCTCCAATAATTCTTCTTCTAAATAATATTGTGCAGTCTTCATTACTACATAAGCTGTTTATTCTTGCAAGAGCAGAATGAGGGGTCAAAATCTGCGCTCTTGCTTCTATTAAACCAGATCGTGCTCCGTCAAATAATGATAATTTAAATAAAAACGATTCAGATGAAACACGATATATGTGTAAATTTCCTCCTCTTACTTTAGTCTTAGACTCGATATTCCAATTACCCCACCAGAAAATTTTGTCTTTTTTTTCATCTGATTCTCCATAATGTCTTAGCGCAACTTTAAGAGTGTTAACTAAACTAATTACTACCTTTTCTTTTTCCTCAGCTTTAGATTCAATAGTTTCATCTAGTTTATACTGTAATATCCTCCTTCCTCTGAGATCGAATGGAAGCTTTTCAACATCACCAAATGCAGTATTCTGAATCATAATAATCCTGTCCCAACCTAAAATAGCTGATGCAAAGCCTAATTCAAAAAGAACATTGGGATTAGGTGTTTTCTTTCCTGTTTCTTTTGAATTTATAATAGAAACATCACAAATGAAAATATCAGAATTTGCTATTTTACCAGTAATTGATTCTACAATTGCCGGACTTCCTCCTAAACCAAATGTATCTCTATCAATAACGGTGTCTATAGTATATCCGCTATCTCCAGATAGAGTTTTAGCTGCTTTTTTTAGCGCATCTCCAATAAAAGAACGATTCAACTTATTATTTAAATCCGCTTGCCAGGAATAAAATACTGTACACTTCATAAAATGAATTTAATATGGTCTCAATAAACGCGTTAATAAATAGATTTACGACCACAATATAATTATAATAAAAATTTATATTCGTCCCATTTAATAATTCATAACATAAATATTTTGGCTTCTTTAATAATTATATTTGTGCTAGTAAAAATACCGAAACAAACTATATTTTATACTTAATAACAATTTTCAAAAAACCATAGAGTAACTGGGATCATTATATGAACATACTACTTAATATTGTTGATAATCCATATTTCCAAAACATTAGTAGCGGCATTGTTGGAGGACTTATTGTACTTGCTTTTCAACAGTTTAGCGATAGAAGAACAAAAAATAGAGAAAGGATTGAGAATTCCATCGTAGGAAAAAAAAGTCTGAAGATTTTGAGTCAAGATTTTCTATATCAGTATGAGCCAGGTAAAATAACAATAGCTAAATTAATCGAAGATTTTGGACAACCTCAACGGAAGTATTTCGATAATGAACACAATAATTATATTTTTGAATTTAGAAATGCCAAACTGGAAGTGATTAGCAGACCTAAAGACGAAAGTGTTATAGCGCTCACTGTTTTTTCGAGACTAGATGAAAAATATCCGATTAATTGTAGGCTATCATTTGAAGAAGAAGATCAGATTTTAGGTGAGGCAAAAATATCTGACAGTATCATTTCAAACAGTGTCCATTTTGAATCTTATCACACAAATTTAGGGTATGAGACTATAATTGGATGCTATAATTCTTATCGCCAAACTAAGCATTTAAGATACTACTATCAAATCAGTGGAAAATTTGACACTATTGAACAGGCTAAAAATGAAATCATTGTGCAAGTTTGCGTTACAGAGGATTCGGATATTTATTCTTTATTTAGTTATTACGATACCTTCTATAACTAAAAAAGTTGAAAATAATTGTATTCCAGAAAACTGAGTTGTAAGAGATAAGGGTAAAGATTATGGCGTGCTAAGTAGGAACCGTATTCAATTAACTGTAAAGGTATAGACGTATAAGACCACAAATCCGATTGAGGGAATACACGGTCAGATACGAAAGATTACTAAGTCCAAGGGAGCGTTTAGCTCCGAACAGGCTTTATTGAAGCTGATGTATCTGATTATTAAGGATATTTCTAAAAAATGGACGATGCCAATACATAACTGGGGCTTGACTATATACCAACTTTATATTAGATTTGGGGATAGGCTCAAACTCGAAAGAGGTTTTTAAGTTTTAATCCTATGACACAGTTGGTGTTACACTCCCACACTCCCGATATTTCTGAAGCAGAGATCTCTATTGCATACATTTCGGGTAAAAATTCAATTATCGCCCGTGTGCTCATTCTTTTGGAATACATGCTCAGTACGTTTCCCTCAAGCTGTTCAGTGACGATTAATTGTCTTTTAGGTACTACTTTCGGCTCAAACGTGTCGGATCTATCACTGCCTTAGAATTTAAGATCAAAATGATTAATTTTTACGGATATCCATAATTAGCCTAAATTACAATCAATAACTATTTTACCAGTTCACGTTACAGTCTCTTATCCATTCCTAAATCTAATTCAATTTTCAGGGGCTAGCTTGTTCAAAGATACCCGACTTACTGGTATAATTCCTAATTTTGACTACCTAACGCTGAACAAAACTCCTTATTTACGACCCTATTTCTCATTTTTTGCTTATTTCTAAAATGGCGCGAAATATTTTGAGTAATCTCCAAATAGTTGTCGGTATTATCATCCCTTTGCCAATAATAGGGTTTTATAGCTGCGCAGTTGTCATGTTCAAATATCATATTCAACAATGTTCTATCTGACAGACCACAAGAATGTCCCCAAATATAAACCACAAAAGAATCTGAATCTATTAAGTCAATTAGTTGTTTATAATTTGTATTATTAAAATACCCAAATGACTTTATATAGGTTAAGAAATCGTTGTTATTTGTCTTTTCCATTTCGAGATAATCAGCGTCTATCTCATCGCCAAAGCCGAAAATTATAGGATTTGTACGACGTATAACAGATCCATGTATATCAATATGATTGTACTTCCTCCTATTTAATTTGTAAGGTAAGCCCGTGTAATTGAAATTTAATATGGTTACATCTTTCGGTTCTATATATCTGCCGTCTACATATTGATCTTCTGGAATGTTTTTTAAGTGGTGTTTATCGATGATAATTTTGGAATCAATCGGATCCTCTGCACAATAATCGAAATTATAATCTACATTCGCTGAGTTGCTGACCAACTTAAGATATTCATACAAATTAGCCTTTATTATTTCAAAATCTACATTAATTTTCTTTAATTTTTTCTCTGCCTCCTCTTCCTTCCCAATAGTATTAAATAGTGATAAACACTCTTTCAATAATTTGTAATATGTCATTTCAATATCAACCCAGTTTCGTTCACGTTGATGACTCATTAAACGCAAAAACAATTCTGATTTTGAAGTTAAATAAAATCTATACATAATATCATTAGAGATAAAATCCGGACTATACCCATCCGATCCAGAATTAAATTCCGTGATCAACCACATAGCTAGCTGTTTATAATTGGTTATTTCCCTGCAGTTGTTACCTTGAAAAATTCTATCATGAGATATTTCAATTAATTCTCTATACTTTCCATCATCTTTTGAGGAGCTTTCGAAACAATTACATAGGTACCAGATCAGAAAATCTGTATATTTTGTAGGCAATTTATTATGGATGTCGAAACCATTTCCAACAATGATAAGTTTATTCATAATGTCAAGCTAAGTTAAAAGATGCATTAGTTATAAATATTACAATTGTGCCATCATCATTTAGTTTTTGGTATTTAGGTGTTATAATTACGACATATTATCAATACTTAGAACTTTAAGCAAACCTTTTAATTTCATTAATATTTCATCAAAGGTCACTATTTCAACATTTTTTTGACTTGATCTTAATAACTCAAAGCAACGTCGCTGAGAATCAGTGAGCATGCTTTTTGTACCAATGACAAGTATGCATTTGGGGTCAAATGATGGATTGTTTCTGCCGAAATCTTTTATAAAATTATCTTTTTGATCTAGACATTGTGCTATCCCAGCGGATAATTCGTCAGACATTGGAAAGACATCCGGTTTTCGGTAAGCAATCTTTTTAAAAAGATCTTTTTTATGTGTTTTGGTTTCTAGTAACGCATAATTATCTTTGAAACCGTTTTCGAATAAGAAATCAAGAATCCGTCCTTGATCATTATCTATAGTTTTTCCCCCGACATATGCTTCTTTTTTACGCAAGATAACCTCATAGGGAAAAAGGTGAGACAATATCCAAGCATTTTTCTCAAAAAATGCTTGCCATTGTTTTTCATTGTCTTTATTTGAAGAAGATAATTTCTCAAATTGTTTAATAACATCTTCAATATAGACCTTATTGATCTGTTCCTTACTATTGATAAAATTAGATGTTGTCTTAATGATACTGGGTGGGATAAGATCAAGTATTGACGAAAGAGCGTTCAAGTCCTCTTGGTTAATTTTAGCAAAAGAATCATATTTTCCAAGAAAACGGCTAAGCTCCCCACTTGGCATATATCGTTTAGAAAGTGTGATAGTTGAATTTATCCTACACAAGCCTTTATTTATTAAAAATGTTTTTTCCTTATCATATGTCATCTTTTCTTTATAAATTTCATTGAGTATTGTTTTTAAATCCGCCCAATTTAATGAAATATGATCTTGCCTGAAGCTATTGGTAATATTAATTCCTATAGTATAATTAAAAACATCCCTATATTTCAGGTAAAGACCGGCAAAAAAATGTCTAGCCCTGAGTGTTTTAAGCCCATATTTTCCTGTCACACGAAAATCATGTGGAATATCCTCAATACTGTCCCAGCCGACCATCTCAAGTTTTCTTATCCGTTTCGGTTTTAGAGATCCCTCCTTTTGATCTATTGAATAGGGAAAAAACACAATTCTTTTTTCTTTCTTATAAACTTCTTTTGTTAAAAATACGGGCTTCCCAAATTCATCACAATAATGATAAACTTCAAACTCTAAAGTTTCTTCAGTCAAATTCTCTTGATTTGGTGTGTATGTAGTTTTTGAATTTTCCATCAATAATATTTTTTATTGGAATCAATTATATATAATTTCCTATAATTTAGAAATCACTAATAAATAAGCTATATAAAACTCTTTCTAACAGATTATGCATTTTTCACTTCTTTAAAGTATTATAATAATAGCTGTAAGGTTTCCCATAGTGTTTAATTTGAAAGCTTCTTTCTTCATCTTTGTCGGTTGTATCGTCTACTTTGGTAGTTTGGTCTTCTCTATATTTTTTCTCTATAAATTTCATTAGTTTATGAATTTTCAAGCTTCGACTGCGGTCTAAACTTTTCAATTGCCTTCGAGAATGAATATTATCATTCAATATTTTAAAACCTTTAGCCCATGACATTTCATTTGGATAGGACTTGTAGTTCCAGAGATCTACCCTTCCTACTGACATAGATACCATTCTTTTCTGAAGTGAACCTAAAATAGAAGAAGGAGAGCTCTTTCTCTTAACATTTTTAAGAATTCTTTTCATCTCTAACATCAAATCAGCCTGTTTTTTAAGCTCTTTTTTTAAAGTAGATCTGCGAATTCGAATATCTCCGAAATAGTTAATCTCTAGTCCTACAAAACCAACCCAAAATGTGTTTTTCGTGTCATCAGAAGTCCATTTATAGCATAGTTTTGATTTACTAGACCAAAATTCAACAAGATTCTTGAAGTCTGGCCCTACATGAGGGTGAACTACTAGCTTGTATTTTGTTAATGAATTAATATATGCACCATAACTTTTCTCGCAAATGTTTCTATCAGTACTCAAGATAATCATGTCATCGCAAAAACGTAGATATAATGAATTTTCATCTAGATGTTTAATTACCTTACAGTCCGCATCATGAAGTAATATATTTGCAATAAAACCTGACAAAGCTCCTCCTTGTGGAATCCCTATTCTTGTCTTATTTAGATCTTTATAAAAATCATTTTCTAGAAATTCCTTTTCAACCCAATCAAATCTCCCATTTTCAATCTTAAAATCTCTGAAATACTCCTGATTACTACTCAGAGAACGAACATCCTTATTAAAATTATATGATTTTAAATACTCTTTCAAAATATGCCTCAAAAGACGCAAGTCTTCTATTCCAAATTTTCTAAAGTACTTCTGTTTTACAAACTGATCGAATCTTTTGATCACAAAAGAATGATTAACAGTGTCAAAGAATTTACACATGTCACATTCTGCACCCCAAATTACTTTATCTGAGTGTTTTGTTCTAAAATCAATAATCTTCTTAAATGCATCAATATGATTTGGCGACCTATCTCCTTCTGGAAATTCCCTAACTGCTCTAAAAGCATATCCACAATCCTTAAATATCTCGTCAAAAATTTTAATTGCATATTTGTTCGCAATTGATAAAATAATTTTATCTGTTAAACTATAAATAGACAACGGTCGACATATTTTAAATCCATCATCCTCCTTTTTTAAAACGGGTATAACATTTGGCTTATTTAACAATATATCACCACTTTGAAAATGTTCGCAAATACTTGCTATATAAACATCTAATTTTTTCAAAAATTCTGATGAAGGTTCTCGCTTCTTATAATATTCAACAGTTAACTTCAAACTGATCAGGTTTCTTTCCGTTGATGTTTTTGGTAATCTATTTTTGTTATTTCTCAAGTTTGGATCAAGTTTCAACCACTTTCTTCTCGGAGGAAAAAGCGACATTAGAAATAGATCTTCTTTGTTTTCCTTACACTTTTCTCCTTTAATGTGATCAAAATAATAATGTTTCGCATTCCTCTTGAAAGCAACTTTACATCTAAGTTTACATAATATGTTAAAAATTGCTTCATAATTGTAGCACTCAGAGAATTGAAAAGAAGAGTGGGAAGTACCCGACAATTTATACTCAGCTAGTTTCGCCATCCTAAACATTGTTTGACTCAAAAACACTGTTAATACTTACGACTTGCCCCTCACTTAATTCGGAAGCCATCTTTGGTACTTCACCACTCCCTTTATAACCTTTCTTATAAGCGAGTTCAATTATTATATTAAAGGAATATCCTTCATAGTTATTTAAATATAGATGTTTTAAAAAAATTTCACAATGTCTATCATTATATTTACCTGGGTCCTGTTGGCTAAGTAGTTTAAAATACTTCACACCAATATCATAATCGAATGTTTCTACAATTGCCTTTCCAACTTTCTCCCATTCATTAAATGAGAATGTAATTGATAATTGATTTTTTGCTAAATACTTTATTATATTGTTAATCTTTCTTCGATTAGGGTCTACTCCTCTATCTTGGTAGCCTATTTTGTTAGCTAAGTACAAAATTGTTGCAAAAGAAAACTCCTCTCTAGTGTCTAAATACCTTGCTTTTAGAAAACTTTCACACTCGCCTTTATCATATTTTGTTGCATCCTGCATACTGATCGCCTGAAAATACTTAAATCCAATATTAAAAGTAAAACAACAAGCAATTGTTCTGGCGACAATCTCCCAATCGTTATATGAGGTTGTAATTGATAGATTTCGCTTCTTTAAAAACCGAATCATATTACTTATTTCTTTTCTGTGCCATGACCTGTTTCTATTTTTTGGATTACAGAGTATATCGGCCTCTACTATTAAATCTGCATTTGAAGTAATTTTTCTTTTGGGGGATTTTACTTTGACAGTTGGCATTAATATAATCGGAAACCTTTCAAAATTTCTATTGTATGAAAGCCTACTATCGTAAGAGAAAAAACATGTCCTAACCACATCCTTTCCCGAGTCGTCCAAAACTATTCCGTAAGTACTATAAAAATAGCTTTCCACTTCACTAAAAGCACTTTGATGAAAATAAGCCGCTTGTTCTAAAGGAAAATCTACTTTATATTCTAAATATACAAGTCCTTTTAATCCAAGATTGGACGGAGAACGCCAACAGGATATTACATACTTGTCATTGCGTAGTATATTCTCAATCCCTACAACTTGATCTTCACTATCTAAATCATCAATATCAAGTACGAGTAATCCCGTATAGCTATTGAGATTATTGGTACTTCTATTTAAATGAAACGTTGCAGCAAATGTTATTGCAGGTAAACTCTTCTTTTCTTCTTTATATGTTTTTTTATGGCCATTAGATAAGAGCGTTCTAAGTGCATCAATATCTTTCCTATATTTTCCTTGGTAAATATCTGTTAACACCTCTCTAACGGATATTTCTTTTACTAAATTGGCTTTTCTGCCCCGAACGCCCTCTTGGTAGAAAACAATAAATGATAAAGGATCAGTCATCGATTTTATCGCTAAGTAAAACGGTAAACTAAACTGTTTTCATTGATCTCTGAAATTATCTCTATAGCTTCCGAATGAGATAGGTGATGATGTTGAATTAGCATCAGATAAACGCTCGCATATTCATTATAGATATTTGTTGCAAATATCCCTGCATCATCTGTTCCAATGACAATTGGAGGTATACTTTCTCCCTCCTTTTTCCATTTAATCCAATTATATAAATGATATGTACTGAAATCTTTATGGATTCCAATACGTACATTACTTGTAGGAAGTGTTTCAATGATAATTTCCTTTTTATTCATATATTTCAGCAATGCTTTTTGCATAAGTTCTAACCCATAGTCGGAAAAAAACTCAATTGGATTTACACTTAGTACGACATCACGATTCTTCTTGATATCGTTTGTATGGTACATACTATGTATTTCCTCGGCTTGGATATACTTTCGTTTAAGACTTCCTGAGTAAGAATATTCATCTGAACTAAAATTTCCATGTAGACAATATGTACCTTCTTCCATATGTAAGGGACATGCGGCTCTTAATAACCAAGCTTGCTCTATAATTCCAATAGCATAGAATTTTTTGTATATATCGAGCACCAAACCTTGGATTTTAGTCACTAAATGCGGTAGTTGAGATTTCAGTTCTTCAATGTCTAATAAAACGATAAAATGATAAGCGAAAACTAAATCGTCTAAATAATCTCCTTTCCTTATATAAATTTGGTTACCAACTTCCTTACACCAAAGTTTTGTTGACAGACCAGAAGCTGTCGCATGCCCTATCCGATCTCCATTCTTTAATCCGCAAAATTCTATTGCTTCGTAAATTGCCCGTATACCGCTTAAAATATGATGAAAATCTTCGCCAGCATGAAATGTAAAGTGCTTTACTCCCGCTCTCCTAAGTATTCTGAATATGGGAGCAAATACCTCCGGAGGGGTATCAAACTCACTGGATGCTGCATCAATCCCAACAATAGAAACCCCTTCAGAGTTATTGTTTTTATCCAAATATAATTTCAAAACATGAGCTTGAGCAAGCAAACTTTTTCGGAGTTTCTCAAACCTGAATGTCCATGGAGTTGATGTATCTTCTTTGGTTTTTATAAAATGAACTATTAACTTTAAGATAGAATCTTTTGACAAGCCCTGTTTAAATTTAATAAACTTATCCCATCCTTCAGTAATGCTTTTCAATAGTAAGCGTAATTCTTTCTCATTGTTTTTAGGAGCAATCCTCCCTTCGATAAACTTTATATCATTTTCGTTATTGCCACTTAATTGGTGAAAACGTCTAAAGTATGTAGATTCACTAAATCTACGGATATCATTTAATGTTATCTTTTGAAATTGCTCAAACCCTTTTTGATGCCTTTGCTGCACTAATAATCTATTTGTTAATCCCAGAATTAAATTATAAAAGTGAAACATGGAAGATAATACATCATCCTTGCTTTTCTTTATTTCTTTTAATAAAAGAACGTACATCAAGCATTCTATTGAATGGGGATACCTATACTTTTTATCATGGCTATCGATATAATAAAGAAAAGGGTGAGAAACTTGATAATCATCAAAATAGTTAGTGCTCTCATCCAATATCTGATTTAGCAAATCTTCTTTACTTTCAAAAGTCAAAAGCAATTCAGAACGGTTACAATACATAAAAAAGTATTGTCGTAACCGACCAGCAATCTTTAATAAATGCGTGTATTTTCCTGGAGTCAATAGAAACGATTCTTGCTTCAGTTGCTCTAAAACCTTATCCTTGTTAATAAAAGATCTTTTTAATTCTCTATGAATTTTATTTGGCTGTGATAATAAATCTTGCCAAACTATATCTGTTTCAAGTGTGCCGTTTAAATGAATATGCAAATCATGAAGGCCTCCCCAATTTTTCGATTTGGCGTTTAATTGAATAATATTGGGTCTGAGCAAGCAAGTATTCTGGGTGTTAGATAAAATATATTTTTCAAAGAAAGATCTAACCAATGTCCAGTCATTATATTGGTTTTCCAAATAAGGCTCTAATTTATGAGCAATAAACACTAATGGAGAAATATGGCAAATACACTCTTGCCAATTGAAAAACTCCTCACTTCTAACAACAAGATTATGTCTTTCAATAGAAAGAAATCTATCCGCCATGTTAGGAATAGATACCAAAAAAAAATCTCCAATATGATTTACGCCTTTAAAAAGTTCCTCTTTTTCAAGTCTATAGTAATGGTCAGGCAGGTTACGATTTTCGTCTCTTTTCTTTAAAAAAGAATTCAATCCAATATGCTTTAAATCTGTAAATTCATTCGAGTAATATTTTTCTAAAGACTCGATATCATCAAAAAGATATTTTAACATAAATTATTTCGTAAAGTAACCTTCCTCTTTAAGATATTTCCTAAAATTTCTAATCTGTGTAGATGTTTTAAAGAGAGGTAGTCTCTCTCTAATAAATACATTATTAGAAGTGTTTTGAGACAAGTCAATATTTTTAAACAGTGTCATATCAAATTCATCGTCTTCTAACAGTTTAATAAGTTCCGCATACCTCAACTTACTAGCAAATGATCCATCAGTTTTCCAGTGATCAATATTGTTATCAGCTTTTTTTACTTTGGACTCATTAATTGATAATGAAACTTTAGTTAATAAATCATAAATATTGAATTCACTCATGATTAAGCCACTGCTTTCATAAAATTCGCTCAAACTGTTTATCAATCTCTCGTTAGAGTAATCCAAGTAAGCAAGAAGAATTGGACATTTCAAAATCCAACAAGAAAAAGGCAAACCATCTGTATAAACAAATCCTGCTTTCGCCCTACTCTCAATCACTTTCTTTAGATTTTCAATAAAAGTTCGTTCCGATCCAACTATATTACTATGATTTAAGTCAGAAATACCATAACTATTGGATGATAAATTTTCTCTTACCTCTTCTATTAAAACAGAATTCATGAAACTCAATACACACAAATGGAATAGCCTTCCTAAGTCTTCCTCTTTATGTGAATTCATCAAATTTGAAATACCAACATAAAAACGGGTAAAACTTTTTCCCAGTAAATGGATAGATAGTCGGTTATCTTTAAATTCCTCCATCCACTTAATAGTACTATCAGTTAATGCATCAATAGAAGTATCTTGATTCTCGGATGTGTCTGCAACTTCATCAATATCATCTAACTCATTTTCATTTTTAGGTATATTCCTCTCATTGGGGGCTTTCCCTTGTATAGAATAATACCTTATTTGTGACAATTCGGTGAAGGCAAGCTTTAAATTAATATTTCCATCTTTGGAAAGATCATACCTTTTTAGCAATTCTCCAATCGATGAGAGCAAAGTATATATAGAATAAAACAATTTGCTCTCTTTTGAATAAAGATAATCTCCAGCCAAACAAGGCATATATCCCAAAACTCTTTGAGCATCTGATACTGATATGTCGTTGAAAACTGAATCTAAACGCTGTTCTGTGTTTCGTTGCTTAGCTTTTGCTTTAAGACCTGGCAGATTGATTAAAGAGAAGAGATCACTTTGCTTACTATTCTTAGCGAAATGATAAATTTGAAGAGAGTTCATTATATCCCTTAATACCAAATCATTTAGCACCCCACTTTCTTTTATTAAACCTCTGTCAAGAGTAATGTTATCCGAATAGTAATCAATTATATTCCTTAAGTAAGAAATGCGTACAAAATAGTCAAATATTAAAAACCTATATTTAATAATTGCATTCGAAAACAAAATATTAAGAGAAAATACCCCAGCATTTAAGCTGTTATCCGAAGACGTGGGACTTACCTGGTATAATTCTTTAATTTGTTTCTCTCGAACTAAGAGCTTAAGGATTTCTATATTTATAAACTTCGGAGAATTAGCAAGTAATTCAATATTAATATTTTTCTCATACAGATCTGCCAAGAGGACCGATGCTATATTTGCATTGTGATTCAACACAACATCGTCCGTATTAATAGCCTTAATAATTCTTTGTAGGAAATGTACTATAGTACGTAATGGTTGATTTAGTAAAAAATGTTTTTGACTTTCTAATTGGTAATCATTATTTATTCCTATCTGAGCAAATATCTTTTGAAGCGCTTTTTCCAAAGGAAGAAATTCACCCTCTTTATCAACTCCTAAATTAATATTCGGCTTTTTCGCGGAATTAATAGCACTATATACTGTTTCAAGTTGAAATCGATATTGAGGTTGCATTATTTTTAACAGATATTGGGACGTCAAATCTGTTACCATGTCATCATAATAGTAAATCCTACGACTATTTGAATTGGCTTCGTATTCTTTAGAAGCCTCGTAGCGAAGAATCTCCCCTCCAAAATTTTTCCACTTACTTTGTCTTATTAACGAATTGTACAATTTAAAATCACCACTTAAAACTGTAACGATCTTGCCCGTCGTAAAATATTTTCTTATCGTTTCAAGTACTGCATAACCTTTTGACGAATCAACATCGATATCATCGAAAAGAATTAAAAAAGCCTTTTTGTCTAAAATTTTAAGTGATTTAGCTAGAAACTTATTAAAATTCTTTCTTAAGTTTTGAGCTGCTCCTACCGCTCTCAGCTCATTTTCCATTACATACTCAGGATCTTGCCAAGAGAACTCGGAGTCCCGAGCAAGATGATCTATTGAAGGAAGACCAGCTGCTAAAGTGGTAACACTATTTTTCCAATCTTTTTCGGTTTCCCTAACATATTTATCAGGATTGCATCTTGAAGAAGTAAAGTGATTTTCGACTAAATCGCAAACTGCTGCTATTAGATTTAGAAAAACATGCCCTTTTTCCTCGATCAATGTGGGGTCAATTATATCTAAAACCTGTAATGCCTTATGTGTCTCTACTCCATCTTTTTTTTTATTTTCACATCCGAAATAATCTCTCAAACTCAATAGAAAGGAGGTCTTTCCACTTCCTCTGGTACCTAATAAAGTTATTGTGTTATGAGCATATTCAGATTCTAAATCATTAGAGACAAAATTCCCAATAGCTGATATTACGCCATCAAACTGATCCTGATGAATTATATTATTCCTTAGAAATTCCTTAGCATTAGTGCTTTCATTTAATATTATTGTAGATATTAATGCTGTCATTATTTATTGTTTTTAATTTTTAGATAAACATTGTTGAAATATCTCAGTATATAAACTCACTTTATAATCATATACAGGCGTTGTTGAGAGACTATTGAAATATAAACTTTTTTTATAGCCGATACTTTTGGACAGTGCAATATTAGCGGCACCTGAAGGAGACGGTAATATTGACATAGTGACTTCTCTACCAAAGATTTCTTTGGGGAGAATAACGGACTTGTTTTGCCTTATTTCCTTGGTCAGATTAAGTCCTAAAATATCTACATAAAATAAACGGAATGCATTATTTTTTCCAAAACCGCTAGTGCAGTAAATTTGTATTATCTTAGATTCTTTAATTTCGTTGACCAAACCATCATTAAGTTGAATGAATCGAAAGTCTCTATCTAAAGCGCTATTGGTTATCCTTTCACATTGAAGAACAGTATCACTGATGCCAATTTTTCTTTTTGATAGAAGTCTTTTGATATCATCTACCGAATAATCTTGAGGCAGGTCTTTCGGAAATATATCTCTAAAGATTTTCCAAAGGCTATTTCGATTTCCATAAAAAAACGGAAGCTTAAAAGAACTGACATCGTGAGGATGAATTGTTCCTAATATCAACTTTTCATCGGTCTCTATTATCGGATTTGATTTTATAAATTGATGGCTTGTAATTTTCATATCCTCTATCGCTTTAATTATTTATTACAAGTAGATAATTCTCGCAAAAACAATTGTTAACATCGACAAAACCTCTAGAAAATATTTTTAGATATTTCCTGCATCTTCTTTTCATAGCTGCTGGAACGGCCTCCAAAGAAGTCCACATAGCTCGCCCCTATATCCCTAAAGATAGTAGTACCGATAACTACATTGGCAGCTATTGGATCATAATATCGTGAAATCTCCCTCCCTTCAATGGAATTGGTTGTTGTTACTATCATGGCATTATACTTTTCAATCGGGCAAGGTTAATACCCAAGCCGAACACAGTTATTTATTTTGAACTAATATGTTTATCAATATTAACTACCTAGATGATTACATCGTATTTAAGGCTAAGATAGCTAGTCAAAAAAACTATAGCTTACGGGAAACCGTACAAGTATAAATAGCTTACGCTCTCTTCTTTATCTCTTACTTTAACAAATAGGTATTAGCTCAGGACGAAGATAGGTAACATAAAATGCGCTTACAATCCCAAGAGGCTCATTTCATCGGGTCAAATTGCGATTCTGTCGAATTTAAAAGTTATTTCTTTATAGGACTAGGCACTAGTGCTGTAGTACCTGTGGTCTATGGTACACTGGTGAAAATAGGCAGGGATAAGTTAAGATCTGACTCACCCGGAATATCTCCCTTAGCTGAAAGTCGAAATCGCACGGTTGCGAATCTCCGTAACATTCAATCCGGCCGCTTCCAATTTTTGTGATGCTTGCTGCTCTATTAAATCCTTTAATAGGATAAAAGTTTGGTCAAATTGGACATGTTTGCCGATCACAAAAGATAGATCATATTCGACTTCCTCCCAGGTAGCGATATCAGCATGGTTATGTTGTAACTGAACCTCTAATTTATCAATAGCGTTGGCCACCTTTGCTTCAAAAGTTTTCTTCTCTTCAAATTCATAAAAAAAATCATACAGCTCTTGCCCAGTACTTGTCGCAAGCATTTCCCTAATCCTAAGGATGGCCTTTTCTTCATTTTGCTGTTTAATCTTTTTGATCTCCGGATTGCGGATCTGATCCAATACAGATACATCTCCGGCTTCTGCTTCAACTAGATCATGGATAATGATCATTTTTAACAAACGGGCTATATCGACCTTCTCATCCAAGAGCGGCTCTATCAAAATAGCCATCAGCGACATCCGCCAAGTATGCTCGGCGACACTCTCTTGGCGTCCATTGGACAACCAGCTATGTCTTAGTTCGAACTTTAATTTCTCAGCCAGCTTCAGCACATTCATTATTGCTGATAATTGCTCCAACTTTATTTGATTACTCATAGTATATATAATTCAATGCTAGTTCGATACAGAACTCGAAATCGCAGCGCTAATCTACTATTTTCTATGCGTGGATGATGTGGTTTTTCGATGAAAACACAATTCGTTACGATAAAAAAATGGACCTATATACTAATGTGGATTGTACTCGCGTATTTTTTTGTCGGACCGAGATTTATGTTCGTCCAATTCATTTCCAATTCTATCGATATCTTTTTCTCCTTCTCTACGTAAAAAACACATTTGTATCTGATTAAAAACAAAAATATGGACTATATTGAAAATTTCACAGCTGAAGATTTTGCACTGGATGTACAGACAATAGCTGTTGTGGAACCAGTTTCGTTTACAACCGCTGATGGAGATCAGGTAAGGGGGACTATCAGAACTGTAACATCATCAAGAATAATTTAATAGTAGGGTGCGTTGTGGAAGTGAACTGGTAGGCACTTTCACAACATTTTTTTAATCCGAAATTCCATATTAGACGCTGTTTATATGCCACACAACCTCAAATGTCTTATTATCGAAGACGAACCATTGGCAATAAAGAAAATAAGCGAATATATTCGAATGTTCCCCAGTTTTTCCATTACGGGTACGATTAGGGATATAGAGGATCCAGCCCGTTTTGCCATCGATCTGCGCGCCACGGATATACTTTTTTTAGACTTGGTCGTCAGTGGCGGAACCATAGAGACTTTGGAGGAACATATTGCCGGAATACCATTTTTGATCGTTACCTCGGCGATCTCTAAAAGGGATTATCCTTCCTTTGTAAAAGAGCGTAGCCACTATGCCCTCCAGAAACCTATATCGCCAGAGATGTTTCGAGAATGCATCGCTGATCTATTTAACATGCATTGATCGTTGCCCATGACTACGTTCACTAATGACGATTATTTCCTACTCCGCTCTCCTCTGTTGAATCTGGAACAAATCACTGAACTGATGGAGCTGTCGGATAGCGATGCGATCCTATCGCAACTACGCGATATCTATAGCGACCGCCGTCTTCGGGATGCCGTCTATCTGGCTAGCCCTGCTTTTCTGAACGAGGTAGATAAATGGTTGGTCGAGGATAATGAACCACAGCGCAAGGCCCTTAGCACGCTTTTTAAATATACGATCCGAATGGCCAGCCGTAGCACGCCATTTGGGCTATTTGCAGGTGTTTCATTAGGAAGTATCGTGAAGGATAATGAGGCCAGGCTTGCGCTGACCAGAGACCAAACGGATCGGGCTATGCTGCGGCTAGATACCAAAAGTTTGATGGAGATAATTGAACTGATCTCACATGATCCCGAAATTATAAAAGCACTAAGTTATCATAGCAATGCGACAATCTATCGGCAGGGCAATTGGTATAAATACTATCAACAGACGGATGGTAAAAATACATTAAAACAGGTACGTACTACTCCGGTACTAGATCGGATATTGACATTGGTTAATCAAAGTCAGGGTAAGGTGAGCTATAATAGGTTACTCACTTCGCTACAAGACTGTGGTGCCACAATGGAACAGGCTGCTCAATATATTCATAAGCTGTTGCAGCTAGGGCTGATATCCGCTGAATTGCAGCTTGATGTAATTGGCGAGGTTTACCTTGAGCAGCTCATCCGGGTACTACGCAGGGTGGATAAGAAGAATACGTATTTGCCAACAATGCTGTTGGTTGCAAGGACTTTGCAGGAGAATACCCAATTACAACAGACGAATGATCAGTTGGCGGAACAGCTTAAAACGCATTTTTCGACCTTGGATTCTCACAAGCTGATCCAGGGGGACTTGTTGCTCGGAATGGCGGAAAATCAGATACCCTGTGCGGTGGTTAACAGGTTGGAAAAGCAGCTCCAAAACTTATTGGTACTGAATGATCCTCGCTCAATGGTAGATTTTGAACGATTCAGCACGTCTTTTGAGGAACGATATGGGGACCGTATGGTTTCACTTTTGCATGCGCTCGACGTGGATGCCGGCATAGGCTACGGCAACAACGAAAGTACCTATCGCATGATGGATGAGGTATTGGCTGATTTAAACGGTATCCATCCAATTTCTGGAGTGGACAAGCCGCATCGTTATCAGCAATTCGTCATGGGGAAATTCCTGGAGAGCGCAACGAACAATTTCTCCGAGATAAGTATTAATGACAATGACCTACAGGGTATTGGAACAGCGCCGGATCAGCTTATTCCGAAGTCTTTTTATGCTTTTGGGAATTTACTACAGAAGGAAACGGAGGAGGAAATGTTCTTTCATCTGGGAAATCTCGGTGGTTCATCATCTGGCAATCTGCTAACCCGATTTGCTTATATGGATGCTAACCTATCCAAGGCATTGCATCAATCAGCCGCTAAGGAACAGGAACACTATGGGATGACACAATTGGCGGAAATCGCTTATTTACCGGACGCTCGTGTTGGCAATATCCTACAGCGACCTGATATCCGTAGACTAACAATCCGCTTGACTGCAGGATCGAGCCCGGTCCAAAAGCAGGTTGCCCTCAATGATCTGTACATATTTGCAAAAGCTGGAAAATTGTACCTGTGGTCTAAAACTTTTAAGCAGATTATTGAGCCGCGGTTGACATCAGCCCATGATTTTTCCGATGGCATGAATTTGTACAAGTTTTTGTCGGATTTTCAATTTCAGCAGCATCGTCTGGATGTTGCCTGGAACTGGGGTATATTGAAAGATCAGCCTCGACTACCGCGGGTGAGCTATAAAAATATTATACTCAGCCGTGCGCAATGGCGGCTTCCCAAGGTCTTGACGCACAGCAAAACAGCCTCGGAAAAAAGATTGCTCCTAGCTGAAATCAGACAAAAGCATAAGTTGCCTGTCAATGTTGTCCTGACCAATGGCGACAATGAATTACTGCTTAATCTGGATAACAGTCTCTGCATCGAGATACTATTCGAAGAGCTTGCCAAGAACAGCATTATCTTGACCGAAAACTTGCTTGACCATTATCAGTCGCCGGTCAAAGATCTCGCTGGGCTGTCTTATGCAAATGAACTGATCATCCCCTTCCATTCAACTGCGATAATACAACAAGATCGTACTCCTCCGGCAGAGAGTGCACTCAGACGAAATTTTCCTTTGGGGAGTAGCTGGCTGTACGCAAAAATCTTTTGCGGTCACAGCATGGCCGACAGCCTTTTAAGGGATTATATACCTGCAATAATTGCAACGCTCAAACAGGAGAAGATTGTGAAAAAGTGGTTTTTTATACGTTATGATGATCCCAGCCCACACATCAGATTCCGTGTGGAGTTGTTTGACCATCAGGCTTATCAACAAGTGATTTCTTGTTTGAACGATAAGCTGAGCGATCTCTTAGAAAACGAACAGATAGCGGCACTCTCCTATGATACCTATATACGTGAAATCGAACGGTATACTCCACTATGCATGGAAAAAAGCGAAGAATTATTCTATCTAGAAAGTGAACTAATCATACAAAAAATACAGGGATCCTCAACGGTCAATGAACGGTGGAAACTGGCCTTTGAATATATCGATTGTATCCTTGAAAATGCGGGGTTTACATGGGCAGAAAAGCGGGATTTCTGCGAAAATATGTACGGCTTATATTTCAATGAATTTGGTAACGAGAAACAGATCTGGATACAGCTGAATGAAAAATTTAAGGTGCGAAAACATTGGTTTGACACGCTGACTTTGCACAGTAACCCGCTTACTTATCAGACAGATCTGAATCGGGTCCAAAGTGAAATATTCACTTTGATCAAGTCGAATGAACCTAAGTTAGGGCCTGTACAGGCTGTTCAACCTTTGCTATCAAGTTATATTCACATGTTTGTGAACAGATTATTTTTAAGCGATCAGCGTATGTATGAGCTTACGATTTACCACTTTATGACGAACTTCTACCGGATGCAGATCGGTAAATATGGAAAGCATCAGTCTAAAGGCATTTATGCTTAACTAAGGCCCATTCTGGTAAATAACTGGCTACGATATTGCAACCCAATGGCTATTTCGGTACCGTCTTTGAGTATAACCTTACTCGCCTCCACTCCTTTGATATGGTTCAGATTAACAATGTAAGAACGGTGCATGCGGGCAAACATATCCCAGGGTAATGTCGTCTCCATCTCTTTCATGGTACAAAGCAGCGTTTGCATTCCCTCGGCTGAATAGATCTGGATGTAGTCGCCCCATGCCTTTAGGTAATAGATATCATTGGCATCAATAAATATGGTCTTGTTTCGATCTTTCACCTTGATAGCCTTGCGCTCACCTTGACCTCCCCGTGAAAACATAATGGCCTTCTGAACTTTTTCGATGGCCTTCATTAAGCGCTCCTCAGTGAGTAAGGGCTTTAAGATATAATCAATGACATCGAGTTCAAAACCATCAACAGCATACTCGTAATGGGCGGTTATAAAGATCACAAAAGGTGGATGAGAGAGCCCTTTAAGGAATGCCACTCCGTCCATCTCAGGCATATCGATATCAGATAGGATAAGGTCGATCTTATGCTGCTTCAATAGTTCAATTGCTTGTGTTGGATTTTCATAAACACCCACAACTTTAATGATACCAATCTTTTTGACTAGTTTTTCGAGGCGCATTCTAGCAATTGGTTCATCCTCTATAAGAATAGTATTTATGCTATACATAACAATTAAATTCTTTGTGTCACTGATCTTTATTTTCCTTTTCTAACAACTCCACCCGAAGTTCGGTACTGTATATTCCGGCCTCCGAAGAGGTTTCAAGGGTATAACGATTCGGGTAATAAAGTTCCAGTCGCTTCCGGACATTTTGTATACCAAGCCCACCAACATAATTTTGAGGTTTAGGTAACTCCCGATATGCATTCGATACATGCATATACAAAATATGATTTTTAACGGATATGTTTATTTTCACCCAGGCATTGGAGACACTGGTCCGTGGTCCGTGTTTGAAGGCATTCTCCACGAATGGAAAAAAAATCAACGGTACAATTGTACAATGCGCATCATCTGTCTCAAGGTTAACATTGATCTGGAGTGATTCATTATACCGGATTCTTTCCAGCTCGACATAATCTCGGATCAACTGAAATTCTCGGTTTAATTCGATCTCCGGTTGGTTGCTTTCGTGGAGCAGATAGACCATCATACCACTGAGGCGCATCATACTCTGCTCTCCCCGATCATCCTTGTCTGATACCAGGACATAGATGCTATAGAGTGTATTTAGCAGAAAATGAGGATTGATCTGATGTTTGAGGAAGGCCAGTTCGAGCTGTACATTATTGAGTTCAAGTTCAGCATTCTTAAGTTCTAGGTTGACTTTTATATTTCTGATGCTCATAAAGGACTGCACAATTTTAACAGTCAAAGGAAAAGCAACCAGAAAGATAAAATCTAACAGATAATCGGTGATGGAAGAAATACGGAATGCCCCAAGGATTCCTTTATCAATCATAAATTGTAAATAATCCTTCAACCGCTCAGCTGGGGACAGAAAGTGTAGCGTTAATACTGCACTGTAATAGGTAAGTACTGACCACCATGCATAAATAATGACCAGCCATAACAGGCATAGCAAAAACTTTCCTCGGATAAACCAACGGGGTATGATAATATAAGCGGTGACATAGAATATAGATAAAAGCGAAAAGACATCTTTTAAAAAAAGCAGCCAGGAATTATCAGGATCAATCCGTTGGTAACTGATAAACTGCATACCTAAAACAATAAACCAAAAGCACAAGTGAAAAAAAAAGCGCTTCACTGGATTATAATTCTGAAAGAATTCAGTTACCGATATCATATCCCCCTTGTTATATCAGGCCTAAATATAAAAATATACTTTAAGTTCCGCTATGAATAAATACATCAATTCGATAAAAAAATGCTTCCTAACAACGGAGTTAGATCAAAATATACTTAATATTTTGATTATAAGAATCTTTTGGAAAAGGCATTGGACTGTTTTCAAAATTTATGTGTTTAAATTCACTGTAACATTGGAGTTACAATAAATTTCATTTTTTATTCATTTATTTATCTCCTGCATTGAAGGTGCCATCAGTCTCCTTCTTTGCATTGAATAGTAAATTCCGTTTCAAATCTGATCTGATCGTCCGACTTTGAAATAAGTGTAAAGATGAGTTCAATGACTGGAGACTGAAACAACGACAGGAAGACTCCTTCTGCTAAACCTATATTCCTATTGGGACCGATAGCACTTAAGCTAACGAAAAGATAACCTATTCCAAAAATACACCCATTTTTATGTGTTTACAATAACCTTGAACAAAGGTAAAGCTGGTTTAAGATGGTTCTTTATGGGAAACGATATTGGCTATTATGAGATTTACTCGACCTCTGGAATACTATCAATGGAGATTGGACAGCGGGTAAAGTGATATAACTCCCAAAGAAATCCCTAACAATAATTTTATTTACGCTGCAAAGCTGAGTCACTTAAAAACGAAGAGAGTTCCCTTTAACCAACCTACACTTTTGTGTAATTTTCCTATTATCAAGAAATTATATAAGCTTTAATACTTATCTTATTGACTAATTATATTACCAAGTGAAAAGAAATTTATTGCGCTGCTGGGGCTAGGCTTTGGTATGCAACAAAGAACTTATTATTAAGCCCGGAAATTTATTAACAACATAATCTATAAGTCATATGAAGAGTAAACTATTATTATTACCTCTTTTATTTACAGCCTTGTTAGGTTGTTCAAAAAGGGTAAATGATCCTTTTGTCCCTGAAGAAAAAACAGGCATAGACAGCATTTATCAAGAACCTAAGGATCCATTTATGGGAATTCCCGAAAAAATGTCTGTTGTATTAGTGAAAGCCAGCACTACTAAATATAATCCATGGCAGAAGTTTTATGTATCACTAGAGAAAACAACCATCGTCATGTGGCCAAGCCATGATCGCAGTTTAGTCGTCAAAGACGCCAAACAGGCCCTTCAAGGAATAGCGTTCGATAAAAAAACAAATGAAGAGGTGAAAACGGATAATATAGCATTTACCACTGGATTACAACTGCAGGATTATAGACCTGGTAAATATCTTATTGCTGTGATTTTAAATGATGAAAATGAAACTGGAAAGCTTGCCTATAGCACCAAAGAGATTTTAGTTAAGGAACAGGGAAAGATCTATATGCATAAGATATTTTCGGCTAATATAAAAGATGGAGAATTTGAAGAGTGGTCACCTACATTAATTGAAAAATGAAACTGAAAGCACATTTTATTCTGATTTTTCTAGTTGTTTTCTTATCAAACAAACTAGTAGGCCAAGTTGTCAATGGCGAATTGAAACCTTGTCCAGGTGTAGCTTATACTTATATCTTCAGTGGTCCAACGTTCACGAATTATTTTCAATGGAATGTGACAGACGGAACTATTATCAGCCAAAATTCAAGTACGGTTGTTGTCATATGGAACAATGAGATTAATGATGGCGGTAGATGGAACCTTCGGGTACATTATGAAGCAATGGGTTCTGGGGGTAAATCCGGAGGATCGACATATTTAGATCTAAAGGTAAAGCCGAAAGTAACATCTCCTTATAATATTAGTGGCAGTACCGAAATCCCCGGTGACTTTGTTGGGACTAAAACTTATACAGCAGGTCCGGTTCATTCCACCTACCCCGCAACATCATTTGTATGGACAACAAATACTGGAATTCAGATGACAACAACAAGTCCCTCTGTAACTTTAGACATGAGCGATAAGCAGTTACAATGGATTGGTGTACAGGGCAAAGTAGCAGAGTGCTCGAGTTTGGGTAAAATGTCTAAATTAAATGTATATTTCACTTCTGCTATTAATGGCCCATCCACAATATGTAATGATGGAATTTATACAATAACCAATCCAGGTACAATAACACTTGTAAATGCTACGGGAATTGCAACTTTAACTGCATTGGGAAATAACCAATGGAAAGTTTCAAAGATTGGAAATGGAAGAGTAATATTAAGATCAACCTTAAATGGAAAAACTTATAATAAAGAAATTGTTGTCGGTTCACCTACTTATAAAGATATTACCAATGGTTTTGAAGGAAATTTAGGTCCAGGTGGTCTTTATGACTTTGAGCTAAAAGATGGATTCGATATCACTAGTTACGAATGGTCAGTGATTGGGGGGACAATAATATCTGGCAAAAACTCTAGTACTGTTAGAGTACGAATTGACATGAATCCATATAATGCGCTAAATAATTTTTCAATTATTCTGAACTATTCGGGTGGCTGTGGAACAGGTACAGTATCTGCTTCAAGATATGTTAACTCAAGTGGTAGTGGAGGCGGTGGCGATACCCCTATTGACTATGGAGAAACTGGAGAATAGAATGTAATATTAATCAAAGTGAAGTAGTCATGACGCTATTCCTCAATTGTTATTTTATTGCAATTGTTAGACTAAGTCTTGGCTACTTCAACTATTTGAAAATTTAGGTTTTAGGAACCATACCGTAAAACCTATTTCTGATAATAACTTAAATTGACCAATCTACGAAAACCATAATGACTGGATTCTTGAATGTATAATGGGGATTATTTTTGGTAGACCTTACGACAATCTTTACACGGAACAATATGAGATTGAATTGCTAAAAGTGCGCGATGAAGAAGGATTATCCGATTTACCTGTCATTACGCGCATGGATTTCGGTCACACCTGCCCGACTTTCACCCTGCCCTATGGAAGGCTGGCCGAAATCAACTGTATAGGCAGGACGTTTTCGATATTAGAAAGCGGTGTCGCTTAGAAATAAAGCTATTGATCTAATTTTAAACGTGTCACAACATTTCTTCTTTTTGTCATCGTTTTTCATTTCTTTTTAGCATACATAGTTCTTCGCTAAATTACTTTAAGAGCCCCGATATTAATCAGTTATTCAATTTTCAATCGCATAGATAAACTGTATGGCTCAAAACCCTCGTGCAGATACAGTGCCGCAGCGGAAGCGTTTTTAGACAAGACACTTAACTCCACATAGTCCGCTTCGTTTTCCTTTGCCCACGTTTTAACGCGATCAATCAATGCTTTACCAATTCCTATTCCACGCATATCCGTATCAACAACAATGTCCATTAAATACATACATTTCAAGGGTACGAAACAATTGTAAGGTGGGCTCTCCTGTAATTGTGTAATTGCAATTCCTTTTACCTCATCATCTGCTCCATATACAAAGGCTGTAAACTGATCTTCTCCGGCGATGACTCTTTGCAAAAAACTTTCGTCCTGATGTGCTGTCTGCATATAATCGGGTTCATGATGTGCCATATCTTCAAAGAGTTGGAAATAAAGGTTTTTTATCTTTGGCAGATCTGTCTGGACTGCTTTTCTAATGTTCATACTTTTATAACTATATGTTTTGTTTTTTCAGATTCTTTAATGGCCAAATTCTGCACCGAATTTTACTCCTATGAAGCTGCATTAAAATAGCTTCAGGAGCAAAAAAATCTCATCTTTCGGTTTGTGGTAAATAATTCTCTTTGATTGATGTTGGCTCTATAGCAATAGGTTCTACAGACGAATAGTTTGCAGAACCTATGATATAATTACCTTAAGATTATCTCAAATTTATCAGAAAGAACTGTTCTGATCTTTTCCTGTATGAGATTGATTTCTTCATTGGAGAGCGTACGCTGACCTGATCGATAGGCAATTCTATAGCTGAGTGAGGTCCTTCCCTCCTTTTGGAATTTATCCTGAAGAGTAACGTCCTCAACCAGATCAAGGCCTTCTTCACGGATGATCTCGCAGAAATTATTATATTCAGACCAAATTTCATCTTTATTTTCGGTATACCCATTGACCCAGAACGATATATCCTTAAAAACAGGAGGATATTTAGAGTATTCCTGGAATTGGGCAAGGCCATTGTTAAATTGTTTTAAAAAACGTTCGTCTGTAGTCCATAAATAGCGAATGTCTGGGATATCGCAATAAGAAAGTACAAGTCGGTCCAGGCCTAATCCGAAAGCCCAACCTGTGGCTTCAATATTGCAATTTTCCAGGATCTGAGGATGGATCACGCCTGCTCCCAAGACTTCCATCCAGTCTTCATTTTGATAAACCTCGATCTGCACAGAAGGCTCTGTGAACGGAAAACTATCATCCAGGAATCTATAATCTTTGCCTGGGTACAAATATTCTATTAGTCCCGATAGCGTACTTTTGAGGTCGGAAAGAGCATCTGTCCCTTTGGGCAATACCTTGACTACCTCCATTTGATGGAAAACGGGATAATGTGTGCGATCAATCGTATCTTTTCGATAGACGTCACCTGTAACGATAAAACGCTTATAGCCTCCTCTTAATAATTCGTTCTGATGTGCAGAAGTTTGTGTTCTTAATACATGAGCCGAATCTACATAATATGTATCATTAGTAGATCGTGCGGGATGATCCTGCGGCACGAGCAACTCATCAAAATTGCCTTTGATACTAACAACTTCATTTAAATCGTCGAAAGGTGTAAAATCGTGAAAATAACACTGGATTTTCTCTTTCAACTGACAGACAGGATGTAATTTATTCTGATGTAATTTTAGACTACGCTTTTCATTTATAGTCTTTGGGATATTATTCATATCTACTAGTGTATAGGCTGCGACAGTCTGTCGCGATACATAATATTAAAAATTCGCGAAGTAAAATCTGATGTTGATATCCGTGCGTAACGGACATATCTGTTTATCTCGGCCCTAGCGGGCCAAAAAAGAAAAAGGAAAATACTAGATGGATGCTACAATTCATTCAATATAAAATGTACTACAAATATATCCCTTTTCAATATACTAAAAATTGTCCATTAAAAGGAATAAATGTGCAAATTAACGGTAATTAATTTAACGCTCCTAACTAAACTTTGTGATCAGGCAATACTTACTTGTTGTCAACCTTAGCTGTGATCATCGATAATGGTCGCCTTCATAATGATTAATGCTCAGAATGTTATATTTAATAATGAGAAGTTATTGGAAAGACAAAGTTCTCCATAAATAGATCCTTTTTGTGTTCAGGATATATGTAAAGAGCATCATCATCGAAAGGATATTTTTCGACCTCAAGTTTTCCGCCAAAATCTGTATCCGGAACAAAAAAGAAACTGACCTCTTCCGTATGTGTTTTAACTAAAGTAGGAATTAACTCTTCTAATTTATATGGCCTACTTGAAAAAATATCATAGATATTGAGGTCTTCTTCTTCAAATTCCATCAACACTAAGCAGTCTCTTTTTTCTGAATAATACAAAGAATCTTCGAACTGCAATACAAAATGATAGGTCGCTAAACAAGGATTCGGCTCAAACGAAAGGGTATTTGACAGAAATCTATGGTCTTTAGCAAATCGCTCCAAGAGATTTTTATCTTCGCTGATTTGAATAGAAAGTTTTCTCCAATCGGAACTTACGGGTTCGAAATCTGTTAAATCTTTAAGTTTGAAACTACTTTCATCTAACCTAACAAAACCAAACTTTGGGTAAAAATCTAACACCTCTGCATTAGCAAATAGGTATATGAATTCATATTGCCCACGGAATTGACTCATTACATGATTCATTAGATAACGTGACAGTCCCTGACCTCTAAAAGCTGGATGTGTCATCACTGCACTAATCTGTAGAACTTTATGGGACTGCCCTTGTAAAATCATTACCATAGGAGATAAAGATACATTTGCAATTACCGTATTATCCTGAACTATAAAAAATGGTATAAAAGTATTGTCCCAGTACCCCATTTCATACCATGGCATATAATCTCCATCAAGACAGATATCATATAGCTTGTTGAAACTAAGGAAATATGGCACCATCTCCTCCAATCCGGAATAAACTTTTCTATTTGTATCCATCGTAGTTAGCACCTTTTTATTTTTTGTATCTATTCAGCTTTCTTTCCCAACGCTCTATTCTATTTAACTTCATAAAGATTTGATGTTTTGTGGCTATTTGTGCTTTGACCTCCAAGCAATTATTTATCCCTATATATATACATAAATATATTACAAGCATCCCTATAGAGATGCTTGCGATTAGAATGAGACCTTGCCATGGACAGCCATTGTCCATTCATCACGTGTCATCCTGCTGATATGTTCTGTACGTATGTCATTCATTAACTCATTTAAGCTAGCTTCTTCCACATGATGATGATGGAAACCACATTTTTCTTGTGCGATCTTTGACTTGGCGTTTCCTTCATAATAGCCGGACCAGATATTTACTAATCTCAAATCTTCGAAGCCATAGCGTACCACTTTGCCGATTGCTTCGGGCATTATGCCTTTACCCCAAAATGGAACACCTAGCCAATATGAAATTTCGCCTTCCGATTCGGTGATTGGAAAGTTACTTTTCTCCCCTAAAATCAAACTAATCATCCCAATAGCAATGTCGTCCTCTTTAAGTGTGATTGCAAATACTCCGTCTTGCGAAAATATGTTTTTGATTACCTCACTACTTTCTTCAACACTCTTGTGGGGAGGCCAGCCAGCAATTGGCCCTACTCTCTCGTCCTTAGCATACTTGAATAAGTCTGCTGCATCAGCATCTCTGAATGGACGCAAAATCAATCTTTCTGTCTCTAAAATCATATCATTCTATTTTTAAATGTACGTGGCAAAATTACAGTCTTTATAGAATAGGGATATAGCCAAAATTTTCGCAAAATGGGTACTTTTGAAAACAAATCATACTTACTTACCATAAATAGTCTAAATTTATGGTAAAAATAAAAAGTACCATAATGAATTACACACCGGATATTTCCTTGGGAAAAGAGGAACTAGCACTAGGAGAAAGTAATTTTTGCCAAAGTCTGGGATATCCCCTACGGCTCGGCTATACTTCCTTAATTGTATGTTTGGAAGGCACTTCGGTAGTTAGCGTTAATTTTAAGAATTATCTGCTAAAGACTAATGATGTATTGGTCCTGGCTGAGGATTATATTACAGTGGTGCAACGGGTGTCCGCTGATTTCAACGCATTCTACTGTCTTGTAGATCGCAGTTTGGCTGCAGAAGTAGCCTTTGATTTACCTAATCAACTATTCTTGTTTCTACATCAATCCCCACTTTGCAGACCTCGTTGTTCGGAAGTCGCCCTATTACATGGATGGATAACGCAAATAAAACACATCAAAAATACATGCACAACACATCAGCATATTATGTTGCGGAATAGTTTACAAAATTTCTTTCTCAAAATAGCCGAAAGCGTTTCACTGACAGAAATTAATGTTGAACATCAATACAGTCGAAAGGAATTGCTATGTTGGAAGTTTTGGGAGCTTATCAGCCAGCATAGTACCGAGCAGAGAAATGTCGCATTCTATGCAAATAAACTGAGCATTACTCCCTACTATCTTTCTCAGATCACTAAAGACTTTTTAAATGATTCGCCAAAGGATTTGATTGACAGGCAAGTTATACTAGAAATTAAAGTACTCTTAAGGACAACCGAACTGTCAATCAAACAAATTGCTGATCGACTTTATTTCGAGGACACATCATATTTGGCTCGCTACTTCAAAAGGCAAACAGGAATAACTTTGACAGCATTTAGAAATTAATCTAATAAGCAATCGTCTTGGATTGAATGTTCTCTTACATCACATGGTAAAAAATTCGTGGACGTTATTTGGCAACTAAGCGATTGCGGTTTACTTATCATTCTATGGGTGCTTTCTCCTTATCCAATATGTCCATTCTACCAGCCATAAAAATCATAACAATACCGAAAACCGACAACAAAAGATAAGAATACCTGAGGTCAAATAAATCGGAGATAAAGCCTATCATGGGTGGTCCCATTAAAAATCCAAGGAATGCTATTGTTGAAATCAGCGTCAATGAATTCCCAGCACCGATGGCCTTATGCTTGCCCGCTACACCATACACAGTAGGCACACTGCAGGAACTACCTAAACCAATGACCATAAAGGCGATTGTGCAAAGTACTACTGTAGGATAGAAAACTGACATAATTAGTCCTGTACTCATCAATATCCCGCATACCTGAATCAAACATTTCCTACCCATTTTGGTGATCAGCCAATCACCAAGAAAGCGCCCTGTGGCCATCATGAGTACAAAAGAAGTATAGCCTAGAATGATCAGTTGCTCAGGGGCCTTGACGATATCCTGAAAATAAACTCCGCTCCAATCAAACATGGCTCCCTCAATTGCCATACTCGAGAATCCTATCAAACCTAATCTAATCAAGGTTTTGTCAAGATATCTGAAAATAGACCTTCTGTCTTTACGAACGCCTTTTACAGGTATTACATGTAGCAGGAAGTTGATATTGAATATCCATATTGATACAACGAGGAGGAAAATCACACTGAAATGAATCAATGGTGTTTGATTCAAATTCAATAACAGAAAACCTATCAATGCGCCAATAAAACCGGATATGCTCCAAGTGCCATGAAAAGAGGACATCATAGGTTTTTTCAAAATATTCTCTAACTCGACTCCTTGGGTATTCACGGCGATATTAGACAGATTGCCTACTACCCCAAAGAAATATAGCGCGATGGCAAGCTGTATATAACTTGTCGCCGTACCAATGATAACGAGTATAATTGGATATAGCAAGAAGCTGTATTTCACAGCATTTTTGCTTCCAAAATGGTTAATTAACCTGGCCGATAAAGGCATTGTGCTGACCTGTCCGACGGGCATAAGCAATAAAAGCGTACCTAGTTCAGCGTCTGAAATACCTAAATTAGTTTTAATAACAGGTATCCGACTAGCCCAGGAAGAAAGTATCAGTCCATGGGAGAAAAAAAACAGCGAAATAGCTATACGTATCCTATTTTGCCGCTGGAAAGCTTGTTTTTGGTCATTCATTGTGAAAGTTACTACTGCATGTATTGATTTGCTAGCAAATGTAGACGATGATGGCAAGGAAAACATATTCGGTTTTAAGGTGTTTATGTTCAATTTTAGATATTCACATAACTTTAATAGTGCCGTTTTGTACTTTTACAAGAAAAAATAGTGGATTTATTAAAGATATCCGATCTTCACGCCGCATACGATGTAAACTATCCAAATAAAATGGATGGACTGATTATTATAGACACTTTACCACTGCAAATACAGCCCTATTTAAGATCAGCACAGAAATTTGAAGGACTAATCCTGTTATTTTGTAAAGAAGGTACGGCAGTGTTGAAAGTCAATAACGAACTCTGTACTGTCGATCAGAACAAAATACTCATCATATTGCCTGAGATGCCCATTGAAGCAATGGACTGGAGTACGGATTTTGTGGCTGTCCTATTTGTGATGACCTATGATTTTATCGATAAATTTACTATTCTATCAGAATTCATAAACAATACTGAAGTGTTGAATATGCCTGTCATTCACCCCAGTGAAAAAGATCTATTATTGATTGAAGATATAGTTCAACTGCTTCAGAGACATTACGTGCTTCCAAAAACAATTCTGTTAGAGCAAATGATACAATACCTGGTTTTTTCTTTAATTACCGCCGTAGCACAAGCGTACCCCACACTATCGGATAAGAATAACCTACAAAAAAACAGAATCAACGATATAACGGATACATTCTATAATTTGTTAAATAAACATGGTCATATACAACGTAATGTTTCCTTTTATGCTGACCATCTGCATATAACACCGCAACATCTAAGTACATTGATCAAGAAAAAGACAGGTAAATCTGTTAAATCATGGATTGAATTTGCTATTATTAATAAAGCAAAGGAATATTTAAATAACACATCGCTATCCATTAAGCAAATCAGCGATGAACTTGAGTTTGCTGACGCATCACTATTCTGCAGATATTTTAAACGCTGCACAGGACAGACTCCAAATACTTATAAAAACAGGTAGTTGTTTTGTCAAAAATTGCATTAAATCTATATTTCAAAGGATATCATTATTACGGACGATCATATATATGTTTTATCCAACCTATTTGGGTGTATTTAGAAGTCTACCATTAAACTATTTAAAGATGGAATTTACAGAATTATTTAAACTGGTCTACGAAAATGACATTGATACATTAGAAAAAGCAAGGTCAGAAGGTGTTGATTTCTGCAAAACCGATGCGTATGATCAGAACAGTCTGCTTATAGCATATGCGGGTTTGGGATGTGACAAAAGGTACCAACCGCTTCGCTGGATTTAATCAATTATCATGACCGTTCTGTCAGGGATATTATAAATACTATCGGAGGAGGAATCGATGCTGGGTATAATAAAAAAGAATGGGATCTGAGACACTTGCTAAAATATGAGATTGGAAATTAAATACAGACCCGCATTAAAAAGTGACCTCAAGTTTTTGTTGGGTCTCAGGATCCAGACGATGAATCCGCATTTAATTGCTAGTTCCTTACCGGTCTCTGATGAGGCGCATTTACAAAGGATTGAATATCAATTTGAACACGCCACAATAATTGAGATAAATAAACGTGCTATAGGTCTATTAAAGGTCCACAGACAAGCAAATAACATAGAACTGATACAAATTCAGGTGGCACCCTCCTACCAAGGCAATGGAATCGGTAGGAGAATATTGAATGATTTGATAAAGGAAGCTATTGAATCAGAGAAATCGATCACATTAAGTGTCTTAAAAACCAATCAGGCAAAGAATCTATATTTAAGCGTGGGTTTCAAGATTGTTGGCGAGACTGATGACTCCTATCTGATGTTGTTTGAAAACTATTGTCCGTGAGAAAAGGTTTTGTAATACTTAAAGAAATTCTTTTGCGATCTTTTTCTATATTAGTTGGCATAAATTGCAGTCTTAAAAACTTGAATTAGCTTTTTGGCTTCATTTCGAAATTTGGCCAAAAGCTACATTGGGTCAAAGAGACCGTCATAAAAATGCCGAATTTTTAAATTCAAGATTTTCACCTGCGTTTAGCCAATACTATTTTAGCCGTAGTGCTATTTATTTTTCAAATTTAGAATTTTTCCAGGCATCAATCATCTCTTTTCCACATTTTGGATCGGTAAACATAATATTAACAGTAAATTCCTTTTTATCAAACAGTTTACTGTACATAATTATATCCAAAATCTGATTATTAGGCAAATAAATTTTTGTTTCATATTTGTAGAAAAACAGGCTGTCAATTTTTTCAGTTGAGCTTAAAGTATCAATTCGTGCATTCGGCATATTATCTCTAAAAGTCTGATACAGTGCATGGTTTACATTTCTATTATTTTCACGATAATCTCCATCAATATTTATATCAAAAGGTTGATAGTTTGCCTCAAAATAATTCATATCGTCAGTCTTAAATACAAAAATGGTCTTGGCTTCATTTATTACCTCTTCTCCTGTCGTTTTTTCGAGTGCATTTTCCCCTCTTTGCTGTTTTTCAGCCCATTCTTTTGCACTTACCTTTGCGAAGTCTTTTGGAATTTGAATTGACCATTTAAAATCCTTATCATAGAATTTTGTATCCTTTTTTTGACCACTGCAATTTTGAAAAAGTAGTAAAATTGTTACTAGAAATGCGTAAATATTTCTTGACATATTATTGGTTAAAGTATTACAGCTAACACCCAAATATACGCAATTTGTCAAATGAGAAAAAAGTTTAAAAAAACGCTAAGAGTTATAATCCTTGGATAGCACCAAAAGTAAGACGGACGATCCCTTAGAGATTTTTTTTAAGTTCTATTTGAAGAAGCTTATTAAGATTATAATTAGCTACTACAAGCTATTTTTTATATTTTTATTGTTAGTATTTAGAGAAATAACTGCTCGCTTTTAACGATGAAAAGTATCACGAATTCAATCACATCTTCTCATTATATACAGGGCTTAGCATTTGACTACATTGAAACCTACTCTCTTCAGCGTGGAGACGAATATGAAGCTGCTATTCAAGTGCTCAAACCAGAACATAATAGGTTAAAAGTGAGAAAGGAGAAACGCAATAATCTGACCGAAACTGAAGAAATCCGCCTGGGCGAACTGGACGGGTTATTCGATATAACACAGTACTTGATTGATGATACAGGTCGATTTCATTTTTCCAGTCAAAGAACTAATACTTTTCAGTATGATAATGATGTAGTCGGTCTGTTAAAGGACATTTTAAATACGAAAACAACTGACGTGTCCCATTGGATGTGTGCTCCTATTTACAGGGATGCCATCGTGTTCTATAAAAGCTCGGGCGAAATTGTATCTGCTTTGAATATCTGTTTAAGTTGTGAAACAATGGCGATAGGTAGTTCCAGTCAGCTTGTCGCTGATAATAGCACATATGAAATGCTCAGAAAGTTCTTTAAGGAGATAGGTCATCCTGTAGAATCATGAATTAAACAAAGATAATTATATTCCCTATGTGCAGAAGTATAATAACAATATGTATGGTGGCCATTGCGCTATTTTCGTGTAGTTCGAAAAACAAGGCTCCAAGTAATAATAACGATATCCTTGCACCAACAACCGAATTTGACCTGACTGATACGATCCCGAAAATAACCATTCAAGACAGCACTCTGGCATTCCCAAAGATATTTGAGGGTAGTTTCGCGACGGGGACAAAAGTAGCGCAATTCGGCACGGAAATAACGTTTGATAAGATAGCTGTAGGAAATCTAAAGGTATCATCAGGTCAGATTATCGCTACTGATCCCGTTACCTTAAGTGATGCGATTGCTTTTAATGAGGAGTTCCCTATTGGCGAGTTCCCGGTCGAATTGGCAATGGCAAATATCAACGCCAATAAGGATCGAAGGGTCGCATTTGCACGGGTAAAATTCTCCGATAAGCCGATCCGTAAATGGGAGTTTGCGTTATTACCTGGACAGGCTCCCATCCCCCTCAACTCCAAAGAAATCTATGGATATGGAGTAGATGCAGGACTAGGTCTTTTCGTTGATCAGGAAGCAAAGAATAGTCTGAATACGCTGCTCGATAAAAATTGGGACAATATGTTCTCCGAAAAATTCAAAGATTATTTAAATTACGATTTTCAAAATCACAATGCCGTCTTCTTCTCCACAGGGTATGGAGATGGTTTTTATGCTACTTACATTGGAAAGGACAGTGATGGTAAAATTTGTCAGCTGTTGACTGACTTTGATATGGTACTGTGGCGGAATGCTGCAAAGTATTGATATTTATTATAGTCCATAGTTTAGCATAGAATTTCAGTTTTTAGATGTAAAAACTCTTTTTCTTTACCTTGTTCTCTATCATTAAATTCGTATAACAGATTTATAAAATTCTATTTTCTTATTATTTTATATCGATGTAACCCATTCATATTATGGCTAAATTATCAGACTGTTCCTTAATATTACACGTCGCCTATTTATAGTATTCTTTCTTTTTCTAATGGAGTATTAAGGCTTATTAAATTGCCTGCTTCATCATAAAAATTATAACGTTCAAACTGACAATCTTCCAATTTATAGTTTTCTCCATTAATTATAGAAAAATACTCCCCATTCTTAATTTCGCCCATATTTAAATTAAGTACTGAGACACCTTTTTCTATCTGCTGCCGCCATCCTATTAAGTCTTTTGAATATGACAGTCCATAAAAATGTCTGCCATCTGGAGTAATTATAATAAAATTTTCGCTTAAAACACCTCCATTTTGCGGAATTAAAGGTTTATTAGCAGAAGCAACCATGTTGACAAAATTATCCTTTGTGATTTTTCCATTAATACTTTGAATATTAATATATCTGTATTCCCTAAAATCAAATTCTTCTTTCCCTGGAAGACGTAGGTTTTCTATTTTCATAATAACTAAGGGGTTATTTCAAATCTTACATTAGTTATACCATTTTGCTTAAAGACCTGTGAATAATGATCAGCCAATTCTTGACGATTTGTGTGATATATAACTTCATTTTTTTATCACCCAAAAATTACAAATAATTGTTGTATTTATTTTTTGTGGACCGCATATTTATATTATCGGAAAATAACTAATGAGATCAAGATCTGGCTCTTCTCCAATTTTTAGATCTCTACAAAATTACATATTTAATCAATATCTTATGAGAAACATATTTGACGACGAAAAGTTATACCCTTATGAAGGGGCTATAAAAGAGCATTTCAAAGATCATTATGACACCGTATTCATCGCATTGCTCCCCTTCTTTCAACTTGACAGAGAGGAAACTGATAAAACTAATCTAAAAAAGTCTAAGCTACTATCGCATGAAGAAGCGGTGAAGAAAATTGATTTTTTAAAAATACTTCCGGAGGCGCATAGAGAGATCTATAGTTAGAACAATGGACGATATCCTGCCGATGAAGATATTTTTAGGAGGGCTAAAGCGATATCTTGGAAAAATATCGTGAATGGCTCAACCCTGACGGACTATGCGGAACTTAATATTGCAATAAGGACTTCAATAGGTGGGCTAAACCGAAATTTTACTAGACCGGAGCTCATGGAAAAGCTTAACTCCGAAAATAAAATTTGAATCAGATCTGATACAATTCCCAAAGTAAGTCACCTAATACCAATTTGACAAGAGTCCCATCTTCAGCGAGTCGATAAACATCCTAACGTCACCGTCGCTTCTTGTTTCAAGAACCACACTATTCAAAGTTGACATTTTCCGAAAGTTTTCTTTACTTCGTAAACAAAGTCTACCGCATGTCACATATTCCTTTAGATAACGAACTCGAATTACTCCAACAATTAAAGGATGGGAACCATGGTGCATTCGAACTGATTTACCATCATTACAAACAGCAGCTTGCCGTTAATTTTCTCAAACTACTTAAAGACGATGATCTGGCCGGTGATGCTTTGCAGGAACTTTTCACAAGAGTATGGAATAATCGTACGGCGATAGACCCCGGTCAATCCTTCAAAGCTTATCTTTATCGTATCGCAAAAAACCTCGCCATCGATTACTATCGTAAGGCCGCATCCGATAGACAGCTGCGTGAGCTTCTACTTCAAAAGACAAATTGGTACGATCCTATCGAAGAACAATTGATCAAAAAGGAAAACAAACAAATTTTTGAATCGCTCTTGGCAAAACTGCCGGAGCAACAGCGTCGCGCCTTTGAACTGCACAAACTGAATGGCAAGAGTTACAAAGAAATCGCTACGTTGATGGGGATCTCTCCTAGCACGATCAATAAACATATTTATCAAGCCTCGCGCAACATAAAGGAACAGATACTAAAATCCCCGCATCTATTTAGATTAATACTTCTCCCGATAATCCTGCATTACATAACTGGATTCCCGAATTGATCTCCTTTAGAAAGCTGACTTTCATGTGTGCGGTCATGAGCGTTCAAAAAAAGTTGAACTTTATATGGATACTTTTTACCGTTGCTCCGTATTATGGGTATAAGGTTTCAATAGCGATACAGATACAACATGAATCCAACACATTTATACAGCAAATTTTTAGCCGGAACTTGTTCGGAGGAGGAGCTCCAGCAGCTCCTGAACCATTTTGCAAATCAAGGTGAACATTCGCCTTTGGCTACTGATATAACTGCCATGCTCGAAGACGACAGTATACCTGAAGATCCTGTATTTCGGCGCATGCTGGACAAAGTACTGCTACAAACCGACAGTTATGTGGATGCGATGTTACATGAGCCCAACGCTACTTTATACCCTGCACAAGCAGCCGTCAAAACGAAGATTTATAGGTTGAAATATTACATAGCGGCTGCAGCACTACTCTTCTTTATGCTTGCGAGTTACTTGATATGGAAGCACAACCTATTGGTTAATTCCGGACCTACGCAAGCGGCAAATGCCATCACAAAATTTACCCCCGGCAAGGATAAAGCGATTCTGACCCTGGCAGATGGACAGCAAGTTGTACTCGACGCCGATAAACGTGACACCGTATCGCTTTTCGGCAAAACCCAATTATTGAATAATCAGGAAGGCCTTCAGATCATGGCCGGTAATGCGGATCATGAAGCTGATCATGCCATCAATAACCTCACTACCCCCAACGGAACACAGTACCGCATCGTATTGGCAGACGGTACCAAAGTATGGCTCAATGCGGGGTCGTCCTTAAAATTCCCGGCCGCTTTTTCCGGTAAAAACCGCCAGGTGGAGCTGACCGGTGAAGCCTACTTTGAAGTTGCTCACCGGAAAAACCAGCCTTTTACAGTCGCCCTGCCCGATTTAAAGGTTGAGGTATTGGGAACACATTTCAATGTCAAGGCATATTCAAATGACCAAAACATTGAAACCACCTTGCTACAGGGAGCCGTAAAAGTAAATAACGGAACAAATGAACTCTTCCTGCAGCCGGGACAGCAGAGTCAATACGACAAAGCCAACGGTAATCTTAAACGAACTATTCCTGAGGATGCCTCGACAATCGTCGCATGGAAAAATGGCCTCTTTTCTTTCGAAAATACGGATATCAAAGAAGTACTCAAACAGCTCTCCCGCTGGTATACGATCGAGGTCGTATTTCGTGGCGGGGTGCCAAACCGTAAGTTTAGCGGTGGTTTTGAACGGCAGACAAGTCTAGAACAGGTCATCAAGATCTTAAATGAAAGCAATATCAACTGTAAACTACAGGATAATAAACTAGTCATCTATAATTAGCTGGAAGACCAACTTGAAAAAAGGAAGCCGTTTCGTGTGCGAGACGAAACGGCTAAATGTAAAGGTCATCAGTCTTCTTGTGTGTACAATAGTGAATTTATAACCCTAACTCAACAAATTTATGAAATTAAAACAGATTTCCGTCGTTGGATGGAAATTGGCTCCGCCTGTTAGGGAGTCATTACTAAAAAACAAGCTTGCAATGAAACTAACCACTGTTTTCCTGCTTTCGGGAACATTATTTGTCCATGCAAATGCCTTCTCCCAAAAAGTAACAATTGACCAAAAAAACGGTTCGTTGAAAAACGTCCTGGATGCCTTAAAAAAACAGACCAAATACCAGTTTTTCTACGAACCGGAGGTATTGCGAAGGGCACATCCCGTGTCCCTATCCATTAAGAACAGTGATTTCAGGGATGTACTGAAATTGTGTTTTGACAATCAGCCGCTTGATTATGCCATCATTGGCAATACGGTGGTCGTCAAGCCTAGACCTATGGACAGCTACTCGCTGAAAAGCGCTCAGGTAGAAGATATTTCTGGTAAAACGGTCAACGAAAAGGGCGAAGTCCTCTCTGGCATTACAATCGTGGAGAAGGGCACAAAAAATGCCACAGCGTCGGACAACTATGGTCGATTTACCCTCAAAAATGTAGAAGATGGAGCCATATTGCTGTTTACCGGGGTAAGCATCGAACCGCGGGAATTCCAGCTCCAAAAAAGGAGAAGTCTGGGGGCTATCACATTGAAGACCAAAACCATCGTGGGTGATGAAGTGGTGATTGAAGTCAATACGGGCTATCAAACTTTAAGCCGTGAGCGGTCAACGGGCGCTTTTGATGTTATCGACAAAAGCAAAATTGAGAAACGCGTATTCACCAATGTCACCGAAATACTGGAAGGACAGGCTGCGGGTGTGAGTGCCTACAAAGGTAGCCCCGTCGTACGTGGTATAAGTACCTTCTCCGGCAATATAGGCAACGAGCCACTCCTGGTCATCGATGGCCTTCCGACCGAAAGAAGCCTCAATGACATTAATGTCAACGATATTGAAACGATTACGGTATTGAAGGACGCCGCAGCATCTTCGATCTACGGTGTACGGGCAGCAAATGGGGTCGTCGTCATTACGACAAAAGGTGGCCGATTGACTGAGCAAAATAAAACGTCGGTTCAATTCACCTCCGACCTTCGCTGGAATGAGAACCCCGCCTTGTCGGATTACCATTATGCTACAACAAAGGGGCTTATCGACTATGAGCTCGCTACTTTCCAACGGGATGCGCGCAAAGCAAATCTCTCGGAACTGGACAACCTCGAATCTAAGCTGCGGGGTATCGGACAAGCCGGCACCACAAGCAATTCCATCAATTATTACAGCCCGCTACAAATGGCGCGACTGCAATATCTTAAAGGTGAGATGCCACAAGCTGAGTATGAAAACCAGCTCAGCGATTGGTATGCAAAAGACTACAGGCAAGAATACATGGACCTCGCCTGGAAAACACCGCTGCGCCAAAGCTACAACCTCTCGATCAATAGCTCAGGTAAAAACCAAAGTACCTTTGCCTCCCTGAATTATATCAACGACGGACAGCAAAACAAGTACAACAGTAACCAATATGTAAAGGGGAATATCAAGTCCACACAGGTGTTAAACAATTGGTTTTCTTTTGACATTGGCTCAGATATCCAATATAACGGTCGCAAAAATATCAATAACGTTTATAACAACCTCAATCTATTGGAGCCATATACGGCTATATTGGATGATAATGGCAATAAGGTATACCGTGACTATGTAGATATCACGGGCATGCAAGGAGGACTTCACGTTAACCCGAAGGTCCTCTCCGCCATTGAAGGGCTGCCACAGTTTGAATCCTACAGATTTAATATCCTGGATGAACTAAATGACAATAAAATCAAACAAAACTATTACTCGATACGGAGCTTTGCCCGTTTAAATTTTAATCTCGGTAAGGGACTACGCCTTTCAACCAGTGGTGAATACGAATTTGGAAAGTGGAAGACCGAGGAATTCCGCTCGCGCGATTCTTATTATTATCGCTTTTTGCGGAATAAATTTGCCACAAAAGATGCCATCAACGCCATCATTCCGGTAGGTGGCCGGATGGCCACGGAAGAGAACTCCCAAAATAGCTGGGTATGGCGTAACCAGCTGGACTATAACCGCAACTTCGGAACTGATCATCAGGTCACAGCAACAGGCGGTGTGGAATTAAGAGAAATTGCCGCCAGCATCCCGACAAGTTCGCTTTATTATGGTTACGATCCCGTTGCCCTGACGTATACACAGCTCAATAATTATGATATCTATAACATCGGCTATCGGACATCCTATATCTACAACAACAATACAGGACTCCCGGGTGCCGTTGCGGATGGAAACGGAATCAGAATCGCAGATTCGGATATGAATCCGAGCCTGACCGAACTCAAAAACCGATATGTGGGTGTGTATGCTGTCGGGGGATATACTTATCTCGGGAAATACAGTGCCACAGCCAGTGTGCGCATTGATCAAACCAACTTGTTTGGTACGGATCCCAAATACCGCTATAGACCATTGTGGTCCGCAGGGCTAAAGTGGAATCTATCCAAAGAAACGTTTATGCAGGGGCTGCCATGGATCGATATGCTAGATGTCAGAACTTCCTATGGACTGACTGGAAATGTGGATCAGACCACTACCCCATTTCTGGTGGCCAGTCTCGGTAATCAATCCATCTATACCGCTCAATCCATCCCCTATACCAGTATATCTTCGGCGCCAAACCCTATGCTGCGCTGGGAAAAGACAACTTCGTATAATGCCGGATTTGATTATAGCTTGCTCAAAGGAAAGCTATCCGGTAAAGTGGACCTGTATTACAAGAAAAGTGAAGACCTGCTGGGCTCCAAAGAGGTGCATTTCACGTCAGGCTACACTACACAGCGCGTCAATTCCGGATCTATGAGCAACAAGGGGCTTGAACTGACAGTCTCATCCCCCTGGCTACGCAACAGCGACTGGCTGGTGTCTTCGACCGTCATGTTTGCCTACAATAAAAATACCGTGACCAGAGCTTATTATAATCCGACCCAGGCTTCTCATTTGGCCATTGGGGGATATCTGGTGGATGGAAAGCCCTTTGATGCACTTTATGCCTATCAATACGGAGGATTAACAAGCGGCGGTACAGAATACCAAAATGGTGTGCCCATCATACTTCGCTCGGATGGCACAACAATGCATCATTTCCAAACGGATGGCACACTTCTGTTGGATGGATCTACCTCCATGAAACCCGAGGATGTGCGCTATATGGGAACAAAGACTCCTTTGGTCAATGCTTCCTTAATCCAGAATATCCGCTACAAAAATTTTGAACTCTCCGCGATGTTCCTGTACTACGGAGGCCATAAGATTTATAAGCCAAGTTTTGCTTTCAACCTGACCGATGGCAATGAAGATTGGGTCGCAAAATCATGGACACCCGAAAATCCGGACAGTGAAATACCGAAAGCCTTGATCTATTACGAACCCGGAATCAGCGTTGTCAATGTCGGATCCTTGGGCGGAATGTATATCCGCTCGACAGATAACGTTGCTAAGGGCGATTTTATTCGCTGGCGAAATGTATCCTTATCTTATACACTGCCACAAAAACTGGCGAAATACTTAAAAGTAGATCGCCTGAAAATAGCCGGACAGGTCAATAATCCTTGGATATGGAGCGCCGCAGGCAATGCCATAGATGCGGAGGTGCAAGCTACCGCAAGCAATAGTACATCCCTCAGTAACTGGGCTCTACCAACTGCAAAAAGCTATTTTCTCCGCCTGGATGTCACCTTTTAATCTTGAATCACATGAAATCAAAACATATAATCCTTTCAACTCTTACCATTTTGGGCCTGTTCACTTCCTGTAATAAGTGGCTGGATCTCCAACCAAAAGGGAAAATTCTGCTCACCTCAGCCGAGGAATACGGTATGTTATTTGACAATATTACCTCATACGGTATTTCGGACATCGCTTACCTCAATGACGAAGGTTGGGTGAATGCCCAGACCGTCGCCAGTGTATGGGGTGCTCCAAACCTCACTACAGCCAACTTTCTTTACCTCACGGATTATGACCGTAGCTTAAATGCAGACGGAAACTCGGGAACAAATGGAACAACCATGTATCAGACGCTTTACCAGCGGATCGCCCGTGTAGCCAACACCATTATCTATGAAAAAGATGATATGAGCGGTACAGAAGCGGAAAAAGCAACAGTCATCGCTGAATCAAAGATGCTACGCGCCTATGCTTATTTTCTGTTGATAAATATGTATGCCAAACCCTATGACAAAGCTACCGCTGCCAACGATGGTGGTGTGCCACTCAAGCTGGATCCCTATATTGAGACGCAACCTGAGCCTGCTAAATCTACTGTTGCCGAAGTCTACCAGCAGATCGAGAAGGATATCGATGAGGCCATACCTGATTTAAATGCCAATGCTAAAACCCCTTATCGTTTCAACAAGGCGGCAGCCTATGCCCTAAAAGCAAAGGTATACCTATTCAAAAAAGAATATGATGCCTGCATCGCCGCCGCACTACAGTCTTATCAGCTCAACCATCAGGTTTATGACCTGGTGAATCTTGTCAGTGCATCGACTAATAGGCCCTCTACCCCCCTGTACGCCACCGGTGAGGAAAACCTCTTTTTTGCCGCTTCGGCTATCTCATATATCTATATCGGACAGGAGCTCATTGACCTTTACAAAACGGGATTGCAGGCCAATGGCCAATCAGGCAATGTTAGCGACGTTAGGCTAAACCTCTATAAGCAGCCCGCTGCAACCATTAAGGACTACAAGTCCATGTTGGCCTGGGTACCGAACAGTAAGGAATATGCCCCCAATACCGTGGGAATAACAACCACTGAGGTTATGCTGATGCTGGCAGAGTGCTATGCACGTAAGGGACAGTACGAACTTGCAAAAGAGTACCTTAAAACCTACTTGACGAGCCGTTACAAAAATTACGACCACAGTAGCTTTAGTCTAGCGAACAACGTGGAGGATGCCGTTAAATTCGTTATCGGAGAGCGTAGAAAAGAACTGAACAGGGGGATTAATCGCTTTCTGGATTTACGTCGTCTCAATACGGAATCTGCTTACCAAAAAACGATATCAAGATTGTTTCCGGCTGATCCTGTTGCCACCCCCAATGTGCCGCAACAAAACTTCACGCTACCGGTGCGCTCACCGCTGTATATACTACCATTTCCCAGCAAGGCTATTGAAAATGATCCACGATTAACTTCAAACACATGGAACTAAAATATAAAAGTATCATGGGCAAAATTGCTGAAAGAACGCTGAGCAAATACTTACTACTTCTGCTGTTCCTCGTTTTTGGAGGTCGTATAAACGGCCAAATAAGGTATGACACCACCTTGATCAAACCGCTCCCCAATATCACGGGTTGGAAGGACAATATGCATTATATCATATCAAAAAACCAGGGAAGAGAACAATTACTGCAGGTCGTAGACTGTAGAAATGGCCGCATCATCAGTGAAGAACGTGTAAAACCATCACAAAAAAAGGAGATTAAGCCTACCCTTCAGGGTGCGGTGCTTCCTCTCTTGTCCCCGGACAAAAAATACCTTGCTTTCCTGCGAAACAACAATCTCTATGTGATGAATCTTGCTACAAAAGAGGAAATACAATTTACCAGAGATGGTTCACCCACACTAATGAATGGGTATGCATCCTGGGTATACTATGAAGAAATCCTAAAAAGAGAAAGTGAATACCGAGCATTCTGGTGGTCTCCGGATAGCAAACACATCGCATTCTATCGGTTTGACGACAGCAAAGTTCCCATGACGGCACTTTATAACCCTATCGGCCAGCATGGATTTACGGAAATCACACATTATCCAAAAGCCGGAGATCCAAATCCCGAAGTGAAGCTTGGGATTGCTTCCGTAGCGGATAAAAAGGTGCGCTGGTCGGAGATCGACAAGCAGGAACATTACCTCGGAACGCCATTTTGGAGGCCCGATGGTACAGGACTATTGGTGCAATGGATGCCGCGCCGCCAAAATAACCTCCAATTACTGGAGGTAGATCCCGCTAACGGGCAAAGCAAAATAATCTATAGGGAGCACCAGGATACCTGGATCGACTGGATAAAAAAGATTTACTGGGTGAAAGAGGGCTTTTTTCTGATCCGTGATTTCTCCGGTTGGGAACAGATCTATTTTTACGGTCACGATGGTCAGCTAAAAAATGTGGTGAGCAGTGGCAAAAACTGGAACTTACAGCCTATTCGTATTGATGAAAAGAAAAAGGAACTATTTTTTACATCCAATGCCGAGAATTCGGTCCGTACTGATCTGTACCGCGTACAATGGAATGGTAAGAACCAGCAGCGATTGACATTCGGTGATTTCACCCATGCCAAAATTCTACTGTCACCAACGGGCGATAAATTCATTACCCAATATTCCAACTCCTCTACCCCTACACGGACGGCTTTGGTCAATAGCAAAACACATCGTATCCTTGATATCGCAGACTCGAAAGGAGCACAATTTGATGCAAAAAAGCTACGTAAAAAAGAGATCCTATGGATAAAGACAACGGAAGGATTTGAGTTGCCAGCTAGCGTATCATGGCCCATAAAGATGGATGCGGGAAAAAGATATCCGGTGATCATCCGTGTTTATGGTGGACCGAAACACCAGATTGTAACCGACAACTGGACCATTCCTTCTCTGGGGAGCGAAGACGAAGAGGCCATCAAGGTTGTCTTTGAACACCGCGGATCCGGGAACAACGGTAAGCAGGGACTAAACATGCTCTACGGAAATCTGGGGAAATGGGAAATACACGACTATATCAACTGGGTCAAAAAATTGAGGGAAAACCCCGCCGTGGATACCAACAGGATCTTTATTTCGGGTGGTAGTTATGGTGGTTATCTCACCGCAATGGCATTGACCTTAGGTGCAACGTATTTTAACTATGGTATCGCCGACTATGCCGTAACCGATTGGCGGCTCTACGATAGTCATTATACCGAACGCTATATGGGGCTACCCAAAGACAACCCGACCGGGTATGCTTATGGGGCTGTCCTGACGCATATCAATCAATATCAGCAGCAGGAAAACAACATGCTGATGCTTAGCCATGGCTTAATGGATGATAATGTCCATGTTCAGAATACCTACCAACTCGTGGATCTATTGCAACGTAAAAACAAAAGATTCGAACTGATGATATACCCCACCGAACGACATGGCTGGAAGGGGCCAAAGATCCCATTTACCGTGGACCAAAGAAAACAGTTTACTGATAAATACCTGTATAACAAATAATTGAATACGCCTAATTAAACGATCATGAAATTACTAGTAACCTCTATATTATTGTTTCTTGTCCAATTGACTATAGGACAAGGTCTGGTCCGAATCAAAGGAAGCTTTAAAAAGCTGGACAACCACGCTATCAATATCCATTACACGGAGAGCGGAAAAAATAAGAAAATTCAGGTTGCCAGCAGCAACGGCACATTTGAAGCCTCAGTTCCTATCGATTATGCACAGGAAATCAATATCTATCCCGCGAAATATTTCGCCAATGCTATACAATTAAAACAAAGCAAGAGATATCTGGTCGCTCCACCCATCTTTTTATTTGTTGCACCTGGCGACGAAATCGTACTGACCGGGGACGCCATGAAAATGTGGGCGGCAGATGTACGTGGCGGAATGTTCAATAAGGAGCTGGCTGCATTTAACAAAAAAATCATACCGATCAGCGGCGAAATTTTTGCCGCTGCCGCGCAGCGTCAAATAGCTAAGAATGAAGACAATAAAGCGGAGGTAAGCAAAAAAAGTGAGGAACTAAGTAAGCTCGCTGGACAAAAGAACGCCATCTTAAAAGACTATATTGTCAACCACACTGATCTTTTCTCGCTCTATCTCTTTTCGCAACGTATGGGTGGGCTGCAGCCAAAGGAGATCAGCGACTTATTCGAACGCTATCCGGAAGATTTGAAAAGTACAGTCTATGGTCAAAAGATTCGTGATTTTATGACGGCAGAAGCCAAATCCAGTATTCAGAGTCCCATGATAGATTTTAAGGGCAAAACTTTGGCTGGAAAGGATTTTGACAGCAAAGAACTTCGTGGCAAATATGTATTACTCGATTTCTGGGGCAGCTGGTGCCAACCCTGCCGCAAAAGCCATCCACATCTATTGGCACTGTACAATCAGTACAAGCCGAAAGGATTTGAGATTGTCGGTATAGCAAAAGAACGCGGTGCAGACCCAATCAGCTCGTGGGAAAAAGCTGTCAAAGAAGATAATATTCAATGGATACATCTTTTACACAACCAATTGCAGGAACAAAGAGATTTAATAAAGGAATATAGCATCACGGCATTCCCAACAAAAATATTGATAGATCCCAATGGTACCATTATCTGGAAGGGGGTCGGAGATCAAGGTGACGATCTGGATAAGCAATTGGCGAAGATCTTTTAAAAAAAATAAATCATATGTTTATCAGCTTAGCTCATTAAACCTGTGCTATAAGCCAATGACAACAGCCCCTAAAAACCGTTATAGGGGCTGTTAACCATTTTTACCGGTTCCGGTTCCCCCCGGAGAATAAGAATTCAGTTCCATCGGTTTATAAACGAACACCTATAAGTTTTACAACTATAGCTTGAAGTACAGGGGAAGGTACTGCTTCAAAATAACTGAGTACTGAGCAGTTGGAAACACATATATCATCAAGCTTTTGAACAATATATTCTCTGGAGAGAGACGAGAATACACCATTCTATGAGGTTTAAAGTCAAAAAATGAGCTGTTAAAATAGAAATCTCATTTTGCTTTAATTTTATCTCTATGCTTTAGACCAAATTTAATTAAAGCATTGGCAACTTCCTCCGTTTCTTTAGCATAGGCGGTAAGCGCATAAGAAACGGTCACAGGTTTGGTGTTATTAACTGTTCTGCTAATCAGTAAATTATCTTCTAGTCCCTGAAGTTCGTTGGATAGAACTTTTGGGGATATTCCCTGAGCCATCTCTTGCAGATCTTTAAACCGCATTGTGCCGTGTTTCTGCAAATTGTGCAGGATACAAAATTTCCATTTACCACTGAGCAATTCAATGCCATCTTTTAATGCCAATATCGTTTCTTTATCAATATTTTTATTGCTCATCAGATAGTTACTTTCCTAAAGGTAATGAATAGTAAATATATATTGAATATCCAATAGTTTTGTTGAACAGAAATTTAAGGAAAATCATTATGAAAGTAACAGTAATCGCAAATATTTCAGCTAATGGAAGAATTTTGATATCCGATAACCCGCATCATAAACTACCACCGGAAGCAATGGAATTTTACGTACAATTTGTAAGGCAGGTTGGAAATGTAGTAATAGGATTGAAAACATTCGAAAATTTTCTAAATTTTCCAGATCAAGTAAAAGAACATTTTAATGGAATAGAAATCATTATATTGGCCGATAAATCTTATACGGCTGATGGCTACAAGACTGTAGCAAGTCCTGAAGAGGCAATTGCATATATGTCTGCAAAAGGGGTACGGGAAATAGCCATCGGAGGCGGAGCAGGTACTTTCAACGCTTTTTTGGACAACGATTTGATTACAGATATCTATTTTAACGTTAGCCCTATAATCACTGGTGCTGGAGCAATTTTAGCAAACAATGAGGAGTTAAGTTCAACGTTCAAGTACAAAGCACAGACGCTTAAAAACGGTTTTCTTCAATTGCATCTAACTAAAGAATACTAAATAACGACAAACCAAAAATGTCTTTCAAAAATAGTTGAATGACGGAAACAAATCCGCTAAAATTATTTCTTTCGATCTATATCCTTTCAGTTGGCGACTGTATCCACACGACGATAAGTATATGCATCATGGTTAAGGGCGCCGGCGAGCGGAAAGAGAATAAGAAAACCGGCTGCTTGCGACTCACTGGGCACGATTAAATCACCATGTTTATCTAGTGCAAAGCAAATAGTTTTGGTAAAGAATCTATTGACTAATACATAGATGTCAAGGTCGGTATTTCTGAAAGAAACAAAGTTTTGCGGTTCGGGCTTTACTTTCCTCGTTCTTTCACGCACGACATTTCCTAAGGTATCAATTAGTTTGAAATGGATTTTATTTTTTTTGGTGAGCTCCAATGAAGTTTTGTAAAGATAGTGCAGACTATCAGTTTTATAGTAATTTGGTTCAATATAATTCCATAGACAATATTCATTATAGGCTGCACTCTTCTCCTGACTGCTATGATTATGGCCTATTATCTTCTGGGGATAATTATCAAAGATGTATGTCTCCTTCAATTCTACCTTCGAAACGCTATGTGCCGCAGCATTTTGTGCTAAATACTTGGGCGATATGGAAGTGCAAGAGATACACGAAAAAATAAATACCACCGAAAATAGTGCAATGGTTACAGCGCGCATATTGTGATGTTTTTTGATTTCTTTCATAAACTCTTTTGTTCAAATTCTAAAAGGCTAAGTGCTTTTTTTCATTTTGTGCAAAGAAGACCTTATAAAATCTGACCAATAGTAATAACAAAATGGAAATTTCATATAAGAAGTTTTATAGAAATTAAATCTACTTAATTTATCCGTCGCTTCCAACTGTAGTCAAACGAACAGCTTTCGCACCTCACAAAGAAATAATTGGTGTATATTTTAATGTTGTATTAGTTCTAAACTTACCAAAGTTCCGTTTAAATAATTGTGAATACTATAATGAGAAGATGTCAAATTATCCTTCTGAGCATTACAATACTTTTTGCTAGCTGTCCAAATTCAGAAACAACTGAATCTACAGCGTTGACAGACAAAAGGGCGATGAGGCAAATTGAAGTTTAATGCAGACCGATTGTTTTACAATAGGCCTCCTCAAGAACTTTCAATCGCCCCCTTTTTATTGCAATTTTCGCAACAAGATTTAAAATGGGTTCTACAATTTTCATTGCTCCTGTCATCTTAGAATTATTCAGATAAATAAACAAGGCAAGATCTGAAAACTTTTTTGGTATTCCGCTCCTGTTTGTAAGACCATCCTTGGCTAATCCCAAAAGAATAAGTGAAGCCTGCTCAAATTCAATATTTCCAGGATCTATGGTTGTCCGCAACCGACACAGACCTTTAGACTTGTTGTTAAAAAGATGAGTCTCATTGGCTGCTATAACTATTTGGTCTCCTGGCTTTAGTTGGTAACGTTTACCATCCTTGCCCACTTCCAATTCACCTTCTAGAATTTCAAACTTCTCCGAAAATAACGTATGATAATGCCACGGCGTTTTCGCTCCAGGGAGTAGATCACACTCACTTACTGTAGGGCCACCGTTAACCGCAGATTGAACTAAATCGAAGGATATTTGATGATGGGAACTGCTTTTCTGTCTTTTTTGCATAAGAAGTACTGGACCTATTATAACGCAGACCGCTACGGCGATCAGATGAGCTATGCCATGCTGCCAATCGCTTCCATCTTTGAGCATTACGATCATCAAATCCCCCAGGGGTACAATAGTAGCCACGAGCAGAGCTATGGCCAGCGCCTTTCTTTGCTTTGTCAATACTAAAAGCACGAGGAGAATACCCGAAAATAGATCTCGGATTCCTTTTATATAATGAAAAGAAAAATCATTGTTGGTATTCGTCACGATACCATAATCAAACTCGGCCTTCAATGGCGAAACCAAAAATCTCATACCGATAAACAATAGCCCCAGCCCTGTTAAAAAGGAGATAATGTAACAAATTCTAGTTGTCATAATTTTATCTTTTTGTTTGACAACAAAGTTATTTGTAGGGTCATTAGGTTTCGTGCACCTGGGTTAATAAATTAGTCACGTTGTATAGTTCTCTTTCGTATACGGCTTAATGACTGGGGCTTTACACCGACGTAAGAGGCAATATAATATTGAGGAATCCTTTGTACCAGTTCAGGATATTCTTTTATAAATTTTTCATAACGAATTTCAGGTGAATCCGTATAAAAAGAATTAAGTCCCCGAAGGGTTTGAACAAAAACCTGCTCTATGACCAATCTACCAAAACGCTCTCCATTCCTGATCTCAGCATAAAATAGTTGAAGATCATTATAGGAAATTACAAATAGCGTACAATCTTCCAAAGCTTGAATCGCCTGCCTTGAAGGCTTTTGCGGGATAAAGCTTTCATTGTTGCAGACAAAATCCATTTCTTTACCAAATCCGTATGTTTTCTCCTCCCCATCATGGTTGATATAATATTGCATAACACCACTGATAATAAAACCTACCTGGCGGCAAACTTCTCCTTCGGCCAAAAAGTATTCTCCTTTACCATATTTCTTTTCCCTAAAAAGTCGTGAAATAAGATCCTTATCTGACTGATCAATGGCTATGGTGCTTGCAATCGTTCCTAATAATAGGTCTATCATAACAATTTGGATTTGTAAGGAGACTCAAACGCTGTTCTCATCTTAGAAAAATCAAATTACGAAAACATGCTTTAAACTGCAATCTTTTTTTCGTGAGTTATTGGCGGGATATATGATCGATAAAACTTTATCAGTCAAATCAAGTTTAAATAATAGGGAAAGTCAGCAAATTTAAAATTTGCCGACTTTCCATTTGAAAAGTTAGGAGTTAATTTCAAAAAGATCGACTACTTATTGAACTCCCTTTTGAAATTGCTTTAGTGTCAAAATTATCTTTAAGCGAGTGATCTCGAATATATTCGATAAAATTCTGAAGTTCTAGTTAGTTGCCCTACTTTTATTGACAAGGATACAGTGGGAAATAAAATCATCCATTGTAAAGACCCAGTCAGATGCGATAATGTTGAGCTTAGAAGTATAGGCTTGCTGTTTAACCCAGTTCATGAATATTGGATTGTTCTGTTCAGCAGATCCCATTAAAGAGGAAGGTTTTCCATTAAAGGGTATCAGACCGTCTTTAATCATATTAACATCTGGCGTAAGTTGCCCGTGGATATAGGAAAAGGCATCACCTGAAAGCTTTTGTAAATTCGTATTTAGGTCTGCAAGTAATTCCTCCGATGACGTCGGGCTATATCCAGGCGAATCAAGATTCTTTTCCTTCCACAAAAAAGGATACTTTTCACAGGTTGCGTCATTAGCATAAAATACCAATAGCTGCTGACCAGCCTCCCAAAGCTGACTCACGGTTACATCGCTCCCTAAACTTGCAATGGCCATCTTATTTCCGAATGCCTGAGACAATAGAGATACAATCTGATCATGAAAATTGTCAAGATCGTAGAAATGATTTAGATCTAAAATGACAATTTCCTTGGGGTTATTGGTAATAAAAGAATTAACAGCGGATATAACTGCGGTTAACGGGACGCTGTATAGGCTGTGACTTATCCAAATTGGTTCTTTGTCGTTTGGGTTTAGGGAAAGACGAAGATCAAGATACCTTACACCACCGATCAACTGAGCCAATGCAGTTTGTCCCTGCGCTTTCGCCCAAGAAGCAACAACCTCACCCATAGTTAAATAGAGTGGATTGATGGAATTTCTGATCTTTTTTACCCATTCAGGTAAATCAGTTTCAGGACTAAAAGCCGAATTGGCATTAATACCATAAGAACCAGAATCATGAGTTCCGGGAATCAGCATGTCCTTAACCTGCATATCTTTTATTATCGCACCAATAGCTTCCATCCAGTTATTTTTATTGAGCGTGGCGGCACCCAGTTCAGAAGTACCAATTGCGTAGCCATTTGTACCTATATAAAGATTAACCTGATTCTGCCCAAGGGATAAACGAACTTCATTCACTCCTCGTCCGGGTAAATTGTTTGTGTTCACTATTTTTCCTTCGACAGGTTCCAACTGGCTAATCCTTCCCGAAGAACCACCATAAATGAAACCATCATAATCCGTTACCATACTGACAACATTTCCATCAGCATCCTGCAGTGTACTTATCCATTTTGAATTTTCCAGATTTTGGACATCCATCGATACAATTTTTCCGTTTGTACCTCCATAAATAGTGGTACCGTCGGCTGACAAGCACAAGCGTACCTCAAGATGACCGAGCCCTTTTAGGTCATTGGTCTGTAGGATTTGACCACTCTTTATATCGATAGCGTTGACAAAACCATTGGTACCTGCATATATTACATTGTCCTGGATTATTAAATTGACTACTTCCTGGCCCTGGCCTGATAAAGAGTTGGACGATATTACTTTATTAATATTACTTGCATCTAAACAGATTACATTTCCACTAAGGCCAACAGCAAGAGTTGTTTCATCTAAAGATAGGGCTAAGCGTACCTCAGCGGTTCCCATTCCGGATAGTGAATTTTTTCCAATTGTTGTACCATCGGAAAGTTGTAAGGAATTTACAAAACCACCAGTACCGGCAAATACATTTTCTGATCCTACTATAAGAGATACAATGCCGGTATCTTGGCCCTTTAAGGGATTTCGCCATAATGTTTTACTAATGTCATTGGCATCTAGAGCGAAGACATTTCCGTAGGTTCCGACAATAAGCTTGTCATTAGTCTTGGAAATCGCCATACGCACTTCATGCTTTTCCATACCCGTTAATGGATTTTGATGAATCAGCGTCCCCAATTCTTGATTCAACTGGAAGACATAGCCATTGCTAGCAACATAAATAAAGCCGTTAGCACTCAAAACACTCACGAGCTCATAACCTGTGTCTGGCAAAGAGAATTGCCAGTCTGTTTTAATAAAGTTGCTCACAGCAGCCTCAATTTTTTTTGGTTCCATGGTTTTTTCTAGTTTATGTAAATATTAAAATATCTTTAAGCACGAATTGTATTTTAAATTTATCCATTGGTTTACCTCAAAATGTATTGCCCGACAAGATGCAATTTTGCTGTCTGTACATTTTCAATTACTTTTACTTCAATCTTCACCTCTCCTATCCACTGTTCGGATTATAGTTCAGTAATTTACCTTCTTGAATTAATCGTAATACAAATAAAATTTCTATTAAAAAGAATAACAGTAATTCTCATTTCTCTTTCATTAGTCTAGTGCCTGTGTTTT
>Ga0256901_1000052_pt1 | contig 100678 bp, 82 predicted proteins | sample MC6MC0689MT_FD_190200 | JGI IMG/M metagenome (GOLD analysis project Ga0256901, IMG submission 190200) | Metatranscriptome of enriched soil aggregate microbial communities from Iowa State University, Ames, United States - MC6-MC0689-MT... | ecosystem: Environmental > Terrestrial > Soil >... | reverse complement strand
CTGTGTTTTATTCAGCTTGCTTGGGATAGAGGAATAATTATTCCAGGCATTATAGGCCGTAAAGAAATGCGATGCATACTCGTAGCCATCCGTTACGAATTTGGGTCTAGCAATTGGTTTCTGGAAGGATCCGCTTCCGGAATAGTTAATGGACGATTTTCCCGACTTCGCTCTCTTAGTTGTAATCAATACTACACCGAAAGTCCCCCTTGCGCCATAGATTGCAGCAGAGGAAGCGTCTTTTAGTACCGAGACATTCTCGATATCGTTGGGGTTGAGTGAAGCTGGATCCCCTTCTACTCCATCGATCAAAATCAAGGCACTTCCGCCCTGGCCGATTGACGTGGTACCACGGATATTGAAACTCGGTGCCCGGTTGGGTTTACCATCAGCCGGGACGATATTTAGGTTGGGAACAACACCTTGTAGCATTTGGCTCGCATTGGCAAGTACACGGCCTTCGAAAACTTCTGAGCCGACCTGATCCACTGCTCCGGTCAAGTTTGCTTTCTTCTGCGTTCCGTAACCGACCACGACAACTTCCTCCAACTCGGTATCTTTGGACTCCATTACAATTTGTAATTGAGCTGTGTTGACAGTCACGACCTGCTCATGGTACCCCACCTGGGTTAGTTTAAGCTTTTGGCCGATGGCAGCTTCGATGTTAAACATTCCCGATGCATCGGTAGATGTCGTTTTTTGACTGGATAAATTGGTGATGGTAACACCGGGCATAGCTGCACCGTTTTTGTCTTTTACCACACCTTTCACGGTAGACTGAACTGCAATAGCTTGCGTCTCTCTGTTCAATTTGACATATTTACGCTCTACATTAGCCCATGTGGGATATGAGAGACCCAATGCCATACTGATTAGTAATGTTTTTTGCATTTTTAGCCTGGTTTAGAATTCAGCACCAAAATTGGCGCTTTCCCTTGGCTTATAATTTACCTTAATATTAAGAAATATTTAATTAATCCCCACCAACACCGAAACTAAACAGGTTTAGCACACTTATACTTAATAAAAATTTAACTTATAAACAATACAAATCACATAAGTAATCGAAGAGCTTCCCTATCCTTATACCGTACAAATGTCAGACGATTTATACGAGAAGAATTGCTACTATTGATCGAGTTTCCTCCCATTGCTGCATCCATTGTTTACAAATTCCCTCTTCCTCTATTTTCTTAAACTAGTTCAATGACCAGGAAAATCCGTTCGCCTAATTTTGAATAAACTATTTAAGATAATAAACGATAATGCCGAACAGACAAGACAATTCAAGAAGATTTTGCTAAACCCAAAAACAAATTCACGATATATCGTGAATTTTAAAAAACATAAAAAATCTACAAAAAACTAAAAATCAGAATCATAACAAAAAAGGCCTCTAAATTGAACTTTAAACTTTATAAAACAACATTTAAAACACATAATTTATGAAACCATCAGCAGAACTATTATCTCCAAGCAATCATGCACTTGTATTGATCGACTTCGAAGGTCAAATGGCCTTTGCTACCAAAAGCATTACCATGGAGGAATTGAGAAACAATGTAGCGGTTATATGTGGTGCTTCCAAAATCTTTAATGTTCCTACAATTGTCACTACCGTTGCCGAAGAGAGCTTTTCAGGCCCGGTATTTCCAGAGATTGAGACCTATTATCCACAAGCTAACAGCGGGTACATTGACAGGACGAGCATGAACACATGGGAAGATGAAGCTGCCTACCGCGCGATAACAGGTACTGGAAAGCAAAAATTAGTTCTTGCGGGACTATGGACAGGTGTTTGTATTGTCGGTCCAGCGCTTTCGGCTCTAGCTGAAAATTACGAAGTCTATGTCATCGCTGACGCCTGTGGCGATGTGAGTCATGAAGCACATGAACGTGCCATGCAGCGCATGATCCATATGGGAGTAAAACCAGTGACCTCGGTTCAGTATCTATTGGAACTGCAACGAGACTGGGCCCGCCAAGAGACCTATGTTGCTGTGACAGACCTGATGAAAAAGCATGGTGGCGGTTACGGTCTAGGCATTCATTATGCCCACAATATGGTCAAGCATTCCTAACATCATCCAAACAATTTCTACTCAAATCAGACCCGTGCATCGACAACAGTTTATAGTCCACCATTTTCGTCAAATCGCCCTCGCGTTGTTGCTATTCGGCGTATTACCAAATCTCTTCGCGCAGAGCTACAAATTAATGCGTTTTGAGGAGGATTACAGTATACTCGCCGATTCTACCCGCCATGGTTATGCGCGGATCAAATTTAGTCCGCTGACAGCAGACGGCAAGATTTGGTTATCTATAGGTGGTGAGGCACGGGCTGAATACGTAGATTTCAACAATGAAGACTGGGGGCGCTTACAACTTGGACATAACAATTTTTTATTGCAACGCTATAGCCTGCATGCAGATATTCATTTTGGCAAACGTCTTCGGTTATTCACACAGGTTCGATCGGCATTGCAACATGGCCGCAAAAATGGTTCCCGTCAGATCGATGAAGATCAATTAAATATACAGAATCTATTTATCGACGGAACCATACTACAGCAAGATAACCGTTCGTTGTTGCTCCGTATTGGCAGACAGGAACTTGACTACGGTTCGGGCCGGCTGATCTCCGTCGGTGAGGGGCCAAATGCCAGACGATATTTTACAGGGGCTAAAATTGCTTATAATGTAGGTAAGGTCAATCTCGAAGCCTTTGCGATGATGGCCGACACCATTAGGCCTGGAATTTTTGACAATAGCCCATCCAAACAGATCAACCTTTGGGGTGCCTATGGCAAAATTACCGTTCCGAAGCAGGCAAATTTCGACTTATATTACATCGGTATCTATCGCGACCGCTCAATTTTTGAGGAAGGAACATCAGCGGAAACCCGTCATACTATAGGGGGCCGAATTTGGAAATATGGCGGCGGATTTATATACAACCTCGAAGGCGCCTACCAGTTTGGATCTTTTGGCAAAGGTAAGATTTCCGCATGGACCGCGTCACTCGATATCGGTTACCTCTTTGAGGAGAGCGATCTCAGACCTTCGATCAATCTGCGCAACGATTACATCTCAGGCGACAAAAAAGCTGGCGACGGCAACCTTCAAACTTTCAACCCCATTTATCCCAAAGGCGGATATTTTGGTTTCAGTCCCCAAATAGGCCCGGTCAACCTGATTGATATCCATCCCTACGTTACACTCGATCTGCTTTCGAATCTGAAGTTTCAAGCCGACCTTGTCTATAATTGGCGTCATTCTCTTCAGGACGGTGTGTACAGGCCTAGTGGATCTTTTAATCTCGCAGGAGCAGCTTCCAGAAAACGTTATATCGGCACAGCCTATCTGGCAAACTTCACCTATGCTGCAAGTAAACAACTCTCATTGGTAACCGGTATACAATATTTCAAAACAGGCGCATTCATTGAGGAAATTATTAACACCCCAAAAAACGGGGTTTTCTTTAATGGTAGAGTAGCCTTTAAATTTTAAAAAAATGAAAATAACGAAGAAAATATTTCAACAGAAAAAATTTCAATGGGCACTGATCGCCTTTTTTGGCTCCATTACCATTCTACCCAGTCAGGTTAATGCCCAAACGGAACCCGTTATACAAAAAAATACAGCAATAGGGACAAGTAAAATTTGGGGTAGTGTCGATGGGTTAGCAATTGAAGGACTCGTACAAGGTCCTTCCGCAGCTATCAGCGACCTACAGGTTGCATGCGTTTTTGAGTATACCGAAGGGGATATTTTTATTTCTCCTCCCGCTTTACCCGCAGCTTTAAACGGTCTTGTCCATCTGGATGAGGCATTGCATGGTAACCTTACCGAAATCCGGAAATCCGGAAAATTCCGCGGACATGCACTTGAAACCATATTACTCGCACCGATACAATCCGGCGAACTTGCCAGCAAAAAATTGCTTTTGATTGGACTGGGCAAACGTGAAGATTTTAATGCTGAGCTGATGAAAGATGTCGCGCATGTAGCCATGCGGGAAGCGCTAAGATTAGGAGCAACTAATTTTAGTTTTGCCAGCGACCTCAAGGACGCTGGAGTAGATTCACCTACCGCCCTTGTCGCTGAGAATGTTGTGCTTGGTAGTATCGATGCCTTTCGTACCCAAAAGTGGTTGGTCGAAAAGAAAATGGACAAAGCTCCAGTATTAAAAAAAATCACGCTTTTGGCAGGACCCGCTTTTTTTGAAACCGCAGGCGAAGGAATTAAAAAAGCAATATTCTCCTTACACAATTAAACCGAACAGCCATGAAAGCAGACCTTATCTTATATAACGGAAAAATCACACATTTCGACAGCACCCAACAGGAAGTGAGCGCCGTAGCAATTCAAGATGGTAAATTTATTGCGGTAGGAATTGACAAAGAGGTTCTACAATTTGCCAATACCCGCACTAAACTTATAGATCTTAAAGGCAAACGGGTAGTCCCAGGGATCAACGACTCACATATCCACTTAATCCGCGGTGGTCTCAACTATAATTTGGAATTACGTTGGGATGGAGTCCCTTCCCTAGCTGATGCTTTACGCATGCTCAGGGAGCAGGTCGACCGCACCCCACACCCGCAATGGGTGCGCGTAGTTGGTGGATGGTCCGAGTTTCAATTTGCCGAACGACGGATGCCTACCTTAGCCGAGATCAATGCCATTGCTCCCGAAACACCAGTTTTTATCCTGCATCTCTACGACCGGGCACTTTTAAATGCTGCTGCACTCCGTGCCGTTGGCTATACCAAAGATACACCAGCACCTCCAGGCGGCACTATTGAACGTGATAGCCAAGGCAATCCAACAGGTTTACTCATCGCTTCCCCAAATGCCATGATACTCTATTCAACCCTGGCAAAAGGACCTACACTTCCTTATGAAGAACAAGTCAATTCGACACGTCACTTTATGAAGGAATTAAACCGTTTTGGCATCACCAGTGTCATTGACGCTGGCGGTGGTTTTCAGAATTACCCCGATGACTACAAAGTCATCAGTGACCTCCATCAGGCGGATCTGCTTACCGTCCGGATTGCCTACAACCTATTTACACAAAAGCCAAAACATGAGTACGAGGATTTTCAGCAATGGATAGATACTGTGCCACTACGTCAAGGGGACGACATGTACCGTCACAATGGTGCTGGTGAAATGCTGGTCTTTTCGGCAGCAGATTTTGAGGATTTTATACAACCAAGACCCGACCTCAACGAAAATATGGAAGCCGAACTTGAGAAAGTCGTCCGATTATTAGTGAGCAACAGATGGCCCTTTCGCCTACATGCAACTTACAATGAAAGCATCAGCCGCTTCCTAGACGTATTTGAAAAAGTCAATCGCGATATTCCATTCGATGGGCTTGCCTGGATCTTTGATCATGCCGAAACCATTGATGAACGTAATATCGAACGCACAAAGGCACTGGGCGGGGGTATTGCCATTCAAAGTCGTATGGCCTACCAGGGTGAATATTTTGCCGATCGTTATGGCTCTACGGCGACTGAACAAACACCCCCGGTCAAAAAAATGCTCGAAATGTCGGTACCTGTCGGAGGGGGCTCCGATGCAACACGTGTCAGCAGTTACAATCCCTGGGTCTCTATGTATTGGCTGACAGTAGGAAAAACAGTAGGTGGTCTTCAAATCTACCACGACAGCAGATTGGATCGTATGACAGCCTTGCAGCTTTACACCCAGGGCAGTGCTTGGTTTTCGCAGGAACAGCAGCAAAAAGGGGATATCGCTGTAGGGATGTTAGCCGATCTAACAGTGCTTAATAGCGACTATTTTACGGTAGCTGATGAGGCTATTAAAGAGATCGAATCAGAGTTGACCATCGTAGCAGGAAAAATCGTATATGCTGATGGTGATTTCAGTCCGTTCTCCCCACCTCCGATTCCCATCCTCCCCGATTGGTCGCCAACAAAAAGCTATACTGGCTACTATCGTATTTCCAATTTGGCTCAGCAGGACAATATCAATACTGCGGCCGCACAAAGCAGCGTCATGAATACCGTACATCTTTGTAGTGGTAGCTGTCAAGTACACGCACACAACCACAATCACGCCCGCATGAGCAATATTGCTATTAACAATTATACTGCATTCTGGGGAGCTTTGGGCTGTTCATGTTTTGCATTCTAATCTCTTAGGAAATGACAGAAATACTCCAAAAACTATTTTATACCGATTTGGGCAGCAGCCTTAACAACACGGCAATACTCGTTTTCCGGTTACTGTTCGCCTGGGAATTGCTTACAGTGCATGGCCTCAAGAAGATACAGAAAGGGCCACAGGCTGAGGCTGAGCATATTCCAAACCCCTTACAGCTACCTGAAAAGCTCAATGCAACTGTCGCACAGTTTGCAGATACCATAGTACCTTTCTTTATCGCACTTGGGCTATTCGGAAGACTTGCTATATTACCGACCATTGGCGTTACTGCAGTGGGCTATTTCGTTGTCCATCGGCGCGATTCGCGCACGGTCAGGGATATTCCCTTTATGTATACCCTATGTCTGTTATTGCTTCTTTTGACCGGCCCAGGCACCTACTCCATTGATCATTATATTTATCAACTTTTAACAACTCCTTAAATACATGCAACCACACATCGGAATAAAAGAAACCTATTTAACCGAATCAGCACATATTCTCGCTAAATTGTTAGCAGATGAATACCTGCTATATACCAAAACCCGAAATGCACATTGGAACATCGAAGGCCCGGATTTTTATAATAAACATTTATTTTTTGAGCAACAGTACAATGAACTGAGTGAAATTATAGATGCGCTGGCTGAGCGGATCCGCACCCTAGGCCATTACGCACCAGGGAGTTTAAAACAATTCTTGCAACTGACACAACTCACAGAGGAGAGCAGACAGGTCAACGATAGCAAGGGATACATCAGCGATTTACTTGTTGATCATGAAAGCATTATTATTTCAATACGCGAAAACATCGACCATCTTGCCCTACAATTAAAAGACATTGGAACAAGCGATTACCTCACCGGAGTAATGGAAAACCATGAGAAAATGGCCTGGATGTTACGTGCACATTTAAAATAAAATTATGGAAAATCAAAACAACGCGCATATCACCACTTTAGTTCTTACACTTGTAGGTGGTTATTGCGATACCGTAACTTTCGTGGCTGCCGACAAAATCTTTTCTGCCCATGTCACGGGCAACTTCATTGTTTTTGCTTATCAACTTATCAATGGAGGTGACACCTCGGCTTGGATCAAGTTAGCCACCTTCCCTGTATTTGTCGCAGCCGTCATGGCCGGTGGATGGTTGACCTCACGTTCACAAAAGAAAAACACCGTTCTTTTTGTGGAAGCCCTACTGCTGGCAATAGCTGGCTTATTGGCGATCCTACTTCCCGTCGAAGAATCCAAAACAGTGATGTATGGACTCGTGATGATCATTGTATTTGCTTTAGGCATGCAAAATGCGTTCGGGAAGTTATTTGCCAAAGCTACACATGGACCTACAACCATGATGACTGGCAATGTGACCCAGGCTTCGCTGGACCTATGTGTGTTGATTGCCAATAAATTCAAAAACCCTGATATCAATGTCAGTTTCGGCAAACAGCTAATTACCCTGTCAGGATTTTTCATTGGATGTTTAGCTGGTGCTTATTTCGGTAAACAACTTGGACTAAGTTCTATTATATTTGCAGGCATAGCGATGCTGATCTGTTATTTTCTTTCCAGAGATAGCGAACGTTAGCCATCAACAAGCTTTAAAACAATAAAGGCGCAAGCGTCGGATAATCCGTCGTTTGCGCCAATTTAATTTCCACCTGGATGAAAATCAAATTTATACTGAGCATATTTCTCTTTTGGATCAACAGTGCTTTTTGTCAGGACGACAGCCTGCTTTATCGGTACATGGACAGTTTATCCCATGAGCAGGATACCGGACGCAAAGCCCATTTTTTATATGAGGCCGCAAAGTATTATCTGGAAAAGCCCGGTGAATATCAAAAAGACCTCGACAGTGCGCAGTCGCTCAATAAGCGATCTCAAAAACTTCATTTAGCGGCCAACCGCAAAACCGAAGCAGCCATGAACATGCTGCTGGATGCCCGTATACAGGAAGAGATGGGCAAACCATCGCTCGCAAAGGACCAAAAGGAAGCCAGCTTACGTTTTGCCCAAAGTCACCATCTTAATAAGGCCGCCGCTATAATCTACTTATCCATGGCAAACGACATTAAAGATGTAGCGTTTGACCAAAAAGAGGGCATTTTTAAACAAGCTTTGCTGCAGGCAGCAAAAACAAAGGATAAGCTGCTTGAATCCAAAATCCTGATGGAGCATTCCAGTTATCTTTCCAGCTATGGTGATTACACTGGGGCTGTAAATACGGCCCATCGCGCTGCCACATTAAAAAAACAAGCAGGGGATCAAAATGTCAGCCAAGAGCTTGTATCCGTAGCCGGCAATCTTCGATTACTCCTACGGCTCAAAGAAGCGCTTAAATATGCTCTTCAGGCGCGCCGTATTGTCGAGAACGAAAATACAAGGACAACACGGGATGATATGGCTGCCGTTTATAATATTGTTGGACTCATCTACTATGATCTTAAATCCAATAAAGAGGCACTTGCTCATTATCAAAAAGCATTTGAAATCGCTAAGGAAAAAGATGATCGCTATGCCATCCATACCATAACCCTTAATCTAGCGACCATATTATCCCGTTTAAACCGTACGGCAGATGCGCTCAGCCTGCTCAATAATGTCACTAAAGATTATATTTCGGATACCTATGCTATACGTTATGCTTATCTGTACACCATGCTTTACAGCAAGACAAAGGATACAAAAAAGGCACGTCCCTATTATCAGCAACTCTTAAAATATTACCATACAGGGAATATCACCGGGCAGGAAAAACATATTATGATGATCGGGATAACAAGCTACCTTTTTGCTGATGGCCAGATCAACGAAATGTACCCATATTTAGCAGAGATTGAGCGTTCTCTGACCAAAGAGACAAGTTTACTGCGTGTATCCGAATTACGCAAACTTCGTTATCTAGCCGACTCCGCCCGCGGAGATTTTAAATCGGCTTTTAATAACTTCGCCGCGTTCAAATCCATCAATGATTCCATCAACAGCGTAGACCGTGCCAAAGAACTTACTGCCTTGCAACTGGACTATGATACAGAAAAAAAAGATCACGACATTGTACTGCTTAAACAAAAAGGACAATTGCAAAAATCCCTACTTGAGCGCGAAGCAATTATTCGAAATGTTTTTATAGGAAGTCTAATTATCCTGATCATCTTTGTAGGATTTTTATATGTCCAAAATACCATCAAAAAAAGAAGTAATGAAAAGCTGACGCTTAAACAGGAGGAAATCAACAGACAGAACGACAAGTTAAGACAATTGATTGCCGAAAAAGAATGGCTTCTTAAAGAGATCCATCACCGTGTCAAAAACAATATGCAGATCATTATCAGCCTGCTAAATACACAATCGGCCTATCTCGAAAATCAAGATGCCATTAGTGCCATACAGAATAGCCAAAACCGTATGCACGCCATGTCCCTGATCCATCAGAAACTGTATCAAACCGACAATCTCTCACGCATTGACATGAAATGGTATATCCAGGAGCTTACAGATTATCTCAAAGATAGCTTCCAGTCCGAGAAATCAATTAAATTTGAAATTCAGGTCGATGAAATTACTCTTGATGTATCCCAAGCTGTACCTGTTGGGCTGATACTCAATGAAGCAATCAACAATGCGATCAAACATGCTTTTGATCGACGTGAAGGTATAGTTTTCATTAGTTTCAAGCGGGTTAAAGCAGTACCTTTCGACCTGATTCTCAGTATAGCTGACAATGGCATCGGGCTTCAAAGAGACCTTTCCAATGGTGAAAGTGACTCTTTTGGCATGAACCTCATGCATGGACTGACCTCCCAGCTCGATGGCGAATTTAAACTGGTATCAGACCAGGGGGTTTTTATTACCATCCAATTTCCACAAAAAGAGGGTGAAATTTAAGACAAACTTTATGCAAAAAGGTAACAAGATCTTAATTGTAGAAGACGAATTTATCGTCGCCAACGACCTTAAGATGATTCTCAAAAGAAATGGCTATCAGGTGATTGGTATCGCATCTTCCGTCTTGCAGGCCACCACAATTATCGAAACCCAAAAGCCCGACTGGGTATTATTGGATATTATACTAAAAGGAACTGAAACAGGGATCAACCTCGCTGTACAACTCAACGAGCGACATACGCCATTTCTATTTATATCAGCAAATACTAACCAAGGCATCCTAGAAGCGGTCAAAGAAACAAAGCCTTACGGTTTCTTGACCAAGCCATTCCGGGAAAAGGATCTTTTAATCATGCTCGATATTGCCAAAGAAAGATTTAATACAGAAAAAAAGGACAAGAAACCACTTGTAAAAGCGACCGAAAGTAAGTACGGTGAAGAAGCGATCGTAGGATCGAGCCCAGCCTTAAAGGAAGTCTTATCCCAGGTGAGGCTTGTCGCTCCGACTGACACATCCGTCCTGCTCTTAGGAGAGAGTGGTACAGGCAAAGAAAGGGTTGCACAATCCATTCATCTGCTATCATTGCGCCAACAACAACCTTTAGTTGTCGTCAATTGCGCAGCGATCCCCTTATCATTGATCGAATCTGAACTTTTTGGACATGAGAAGGGTGCTTTTACGGGAGCACAAAACCGACGCATCGGCAAATTTGAACAAGCAAGTGGAGGTACAATTTTTCTGGACGAAATCGGTGAGCTACCATTAGAAGCCCAGACCAAATTGCTCCGCGTCCTTCAGGAACAGGAAATCGACCGCGTTGGCGGCGATCTACCGATTAAAATCAACGTTCGCATTATCGCTGCGACCAACCGCAATCTCGAACAGGAAGTCGCAATGGGAAACTTTAGATTGGACCTCTACTATAGGCTCAATATTTTCCCCATTGCTATCCCACCGCTCCGTGAACGGATCGAAGATATCGAAATCCTGGCCAACCACTTCTTGGCGTTATATGCCGCCAAACTCAAAAAAAATATAACCGGCTTTACGCGCGATGCCATAACACAGATGCAAGCCTATTCATGGCCCGGTAATATCCGGGAGATGCAGCATCTCATCGAAAGAACAACTTTACTCGCAAAAGACCCGCTAATCAATGTGTTGGCGTTTACAGACCACATGGATGGACAAGTCAAAGTTCCAGGTCATCACTCCCCTAAATTAGGATCACTGGAGGAAATGGAACGGGAACATATCTTACGCGTGCTCGAATCCTGCAATGGCAAGATTTCAGGACCTGGCGGAGCAACGGAGATTTTACAGATCAGTAGTTCTACCTTGTATACCAAAATGAAAAAATACGGTATTAAATCAGACTTTTATTGATAACGAATAATTCATTTACCTCTTCTTCAACTGCTAAACATGACTTCAGCAACAGATGCACAAGCAATATACGAACGTCTACGAAAACGGGAAAGCGAACAACTTTTGCAATTAGCACTCAGCCAAAAAATGGCCCCAATATGTGCAATAGCGGGTTTTGACGCTCTCCAACCAGATCTACAAAATTTTTTGGGCCAAGATAGTTTATTTATCTTTGTTGCTGACAAGAAAGAGTCATGCTATAGTCTGCTTTTACAGTTAAAAAAAGGTGTGCAAATATGCTACAGTAACCTGTGGAGTTGTAAGGAGCGTTTTTTCCAGGATTGCATCAATTCAGGGGAGCCCGTCCAACATAGTCCCGAGGAACTGTCAAAAGCAGGAAGCAGCTACCCCAGCCCTCTTGTTGAATCCATACGAAACGGTAATAAAACAATTGTATCCATGGCATTTCGAATCCATGGTCAATACTGGGCGATATTAAGCCTGGGATACAAAAAGTTAGCTCATATCGATTCCCAACTAGTCTACCGCATCAAAAGCATTATCCCGCAGCTCAACATTACACTAGGAAATATCCTGATCAATGAGCAATCTATGCATTTTACCGAGGTCAAAAATCACATTTCGCAATCCGCTTCCCATTCCCTTTCAACCGTGTCTGGAAATACAAATAACACTTTAAGACCTCAGATTATCGGAAACAGTGTGCATATTACCAGCTTAAAGTCACAGCTCGCGACAGTCGCCGGTTCGGAAATGACCCTGCTGATGCAAGGAGAAAGCGGAACAGGTAAAGAAATTGTTGCTCAAAACGTTCATCACCTTTCGGCCCGATCACAGCATCCCTTGATTAAAATTAACTGCGCTGCTATCGCACCTACATTAATCGAAAGCGAGCTTTTTGGTCATGAAAAAGGCAGCTTCAGTGGTGCCGTGAAACGCAAGATTGGTAAGTTCGAGCAAGCTAATCACGGGACACTTTTCCTGGACGAAATTGGCGACCTCCCATTAACTTTACAGGCAAAGTTACTCCGTGTACTACAAGAAAAAGAGTTCGAACGTGTCGGTGGCAATAAAATAATTTCCATCGATGTACGCATCATTTGCGCAACACACAAGGATCTACAGGCAGAAGTGCGGGCTGGTCGCTTTAGGTCAGATCTTTATTACCGTATTAGCGCATTCCCAATTACATTACCTGCTTTGCGCGAACGCCAAGAAGATATTCCCCTATTGGTTCATCATTTTCTTGAAAAACATGCCGGAAAAGCTCCGCCAAAACAAATGGGGAAAAAGATACTAGAACGTCTAAGACTACATTCGTGGCCAGGCAATATTCGTGAACTTGAACATGTCGTGGCACGCGCGATACTTTTGTCAGAAGGTCCAACCATTAAAAACATAACATTATCAGCCGATACAGGTTTTACTGGTCCAAGTAAAACGCCGGATTTTAGTTTACAGACGTTAGCAGACTTTGAAAAAAAATATATACTGTGGGTCTTGCGGAGCTGCAATGGACGTATTTCCGGCACAAATGGCGCTGCGACCATCCTTGGCATTCCTGCTACCACCCTCCAGTCAAAAATGAAAAAGCTTGGTATCAGTAAGAAGTTCATATCCCAAAAAGATTAAACAAAAAGACCATCCCTTAAAAAGAATGGCCTTATTACTATTTAGAAACTATTTTTAGCTGAAAAAGGCGGCTTATTTTGTGATAAAAGCCAGAATATCTTTATTGATCGTTTTTGCTTCGGTTGTAGGCATTCCATGCGGAAACCCTGGATAAGTAATCAAGGTACCATTTTTCACCAATTGAGCTGCTCTTCTACCGGTAATATCAATAGGCACGATCTGATCATCTTCACCATGCAACACTAACACAGGGATTTCAACTTGTTTAAGCTCTTCTGTAAAATCTGTTTCGGAAAAAGCCTTGATACAATCATAATGTGCTTTAATTCCGCCCATCATTCCCTGGCGCCACCAGTTGTCCATCACCCCTTGCTGTACATTAGCTCCTTCTCGGTTATAGCCATAAAAAGCGAGGGTAAAGTCCTGAAAATACTGCTGTCTTCGGGTTGCAGTGTTCAATCTGATTTCATCGAACACTTCCATGGGTACCCCGTCAGGATTGGTTTCACTCTTGGCCATTGTTGGCGTCACTGCGCTGATCAATACTGCCTTAGCAACGCGTGAAGTACCATGATTTGTGATATAGCGAATCACTTCACCACCACCCGTAGAGTGTCCGATATGGATTGCATCTTTTAAATCCAGTGCTTCAGCCAATTGAGCGATATCCGAAGCATAAGTATCCATTTCATTTCCCTGATCAGTCTGTGTAGAGCGTCCATGCCCGCGGCGATCGTGAGCGATCACACGGTATCCTTTTTCTAGGAAATACATCAGCTGTGCATCCCAATCGTCACTTGATAAGGGCCAACCGTGATGGAAAACAATTGGTTGCCCTGTACCCCAATCTTTGTAGTAAATTTCAGTTCCGTCTTGAACTTTAAATGTTGCCATGATGAATAGTTTATATTTTTTAATTTATTGGTTATGATATTACAACAACTTAACCATAAAACACAAAACCCTGTATTTAAGTAATTTAAAACAACAGGTCACAAATTAAAAACAACGATATTTCGTTATTTGCGTACCAGTTTGTAGCAGTTATGGTTCGCGAATGGGCAGGATTAGCTCCCGGTCGCCGCGGCCCATATCCATGAAATAATTATACCAATCAATTTTCATGTAGCATCTGGACAAGACCTTCTGCGCCGCCGTCAAATTTTTGACCATTAACAAAAAATGTAGGCGTTCCATTGACACCGCTCATCATGCCGCTTTCAAAATCTCCCTCCACTTTTTCCTCCAAACTTTCTGTTTGCATGTCGCTCTTAAATTGGTCGACATCCAAATTTAGCTGTTCGGCAAGGTCTATAAAGAAACGTGTGCTTAGGATCTGCTGGTTGTCATAGATAGCATCGTGCATCTCCCAAAATTTCCCTTGTAGTGCTGCAGCTTCCGCGGCGAGCGCCGCCGGACGTGCATATTCATGCATTTCTGAAAGCGGAAAATTGCGGAACACAAATCTGATCTGAGATCCTAATTCAGCCATCATCTCTTTCAATATTGGATGAGCAGCCCCGCAATGTGGGCATTGATAATCTCCATATTCGACGATCGTTAAATCCGCACTGTTATTTCCTTGGATATGATCCCTATCGCTGACTTTTGGTTTTAATGACATAATTTCCGCTATTTAAGATTTTCTAATGCTTCTATGATACCATCCGCGCCCGGATTTACTGCTGTTGGCGATAAGTAGCTCCATTGAATAACGCCCTCTTTATCAATCACGAAAAGTGCGCGCTTACATTCTCCTTCATCGTCATCATACACCCCGTATTTTTTGGCGACCTCACCCTTCGCTTCAAAATCCGCTAGCAGCGGAAAATGTAATTTTCTGGACTGCGCAAAAGCCATATGGCACCATTTGCTATCCACCGATATACCCATAATCTCCGCATCATATTTCTTAAAATATTTTAGCATTTCATTATAAAGGGCCATCTGGTCACTGCATACTGGGCTCCAGTCAGCGGGGTAAAAAGCAAGGATCACATTATGTCCTTTAAACTCGGACAATTTGATTTTCTGATCGGGAGTCGCATACAAGGTAAAATCCGGTGCAACATCGTTTTTCTGTAACATACAAACGTATTTAAAATTTAACCATTATCCAGAGTCTCAATTTGGTTTAAGCGATTCTCACTAAAGACTCTTCCTATAAACAAAGTGTTGTAATGGAAAAATTGTTTTATTTACTTCACGAACGATTAAAATTCCCCTCTTTAGCCACTTATCAGCTCTCTCCACAAGTTGTCAACCGAACAGTTGATCACTTATTTAACCATCTACGAATGAGCTTGGTATAATTAGGCATTACCAGATAAACCATTAGAAAAACGATACAACCTGAGATCAGCAATCCATCGGAAAGACGATTTTGAGGAATATGAAAATACCGGAGAACGGGTAGCAGGATCATGGGCATGATCAATGATAGGGGGTAAATTGCAGACCAAGTAACAAGATATTGCTTCCAGCGTCGCGGTATCTTACTGGCCTGCTCTGGCGTTTCAAAAAGAAACTCTAGGCCAGACCTGATCTGATAACGGTCCTTTCGAAATAAGGGGCTGGCCCGTTCAATCATTCTTTTGCGCGTATCGGACTCCATCCAGATTTTTAGGTTGTCCACCGTATCAAACCTGATGATTACCGTATAGACAAATGTTAATTTGGGAATAGGTCGAATGATCTGGAGGTCAATAAACCCTTTCGCATGTTTCGTGAGCGGAACAATTTCCGCGAGCCACTGGTCGTATTCGAGTTGCTTGTTATCCAAAATGTGATGTGTTATTACGACAGACGCGCCCTGGTTTTCCATAATTATTTTTTGTTTAAATTGCACATTCTTATCAAGTGGTCATCCACTTCCTGGCTTTCTTTTTTCTCCACTCGTTATAGTGCGAAATAAAGATTGCACTTCGAAAATACAATTATCGTTAAAAACATCAAAACCACGATTTGGCTACGAAATCCGTGGATCTGCCTACATCATACCAATACCAAATCATCACCTTTGTAACATCAATTTATTTTAAACTAAAAACACAATGAAATCACAAAAAGTATGGTTTGTTACCGGTGCTTCAAAAGGACTTGGTTTAAACTTGGTAAAAGAACTCTTGGCACAAGGTTATCATGTTGTCGCAACTTCACGAACAAAACGAGCACTGGAAGATGAAATCGGTGAAAACGAAAATTTTCTACCACTCGAAGTAGACATCACCGACAATGCAGATGTCAGTCGGGCAGTACTATCGGCAATTGATTATTTCGGGCGTATCGATGTCCTCGTCAACAACGCCGGATACGGGCAAACAGGCACTCTTGAAGAACTCAGCGATTCCGAAACCCGGCGCAATTTTGACGTGAATGTCTTTGGCTCGCTCAATGCTATCCGACATATCGCGCCTCATATGCGCCATCAGCAATCGGGTCATATTTTCAACATTGCGTCCATTGGTGGACTTGCAGGTAATTTCCCAGGTTTTGGAATCTATTGCTCCACAAAATTTGCCGTAGCAGGATTTACAGAAGCGCTGGCAGTCGAAATGCAACCCTTCGGTGTACACACAACCTTGGTTTACCCTGGTTATTTCAGGACGGATTTTTTATCCGACGGATCTATACAAACTGCATCCAATCCTATCCCAGCTTACATAACTGCGAGGGAAAATGAGACCGCACATCTGCAACATATCCATGGCAATCAAGCAAACGATCCGCAAAAAGCTGCTACTTTGCTGATTGAGCTAAGTACATTGGAGCATCCACCAGTACATTTTTTAATGGGTGAAGATGCCTTGGAATTGGCCAAAAACAAAATCAATATGCTGACTGCGGAGATCGAAAGATGGAAAAGCTATACGGTATCCACAGGTTTTGAACAGCCTGTTAAATAGCCGGGAAAAAGTAAATAGTATAAAAAGTAGTAGGCAACATTAAAAGAAGAAAATAAGTAAATTTACACGTATGGAGAATACATTTCGCTTTCATTCCCTTTCGGAATTTCACAGCTTTTGCGGACTACCTAAACCCGAGCATCCGCTAATCAGTTTGATTGACTATAGTCAAGTGCACTACCCAGTGAATGACAGTAAATTAAATTGGATACAGCATTTTTATTCGATCGGTTTAAAACGAAATGTAAATGCCCGGTTCAATTATGGGCAGCAACAGTATGACTTCGACTCGGGTGTTTTGACTTTTATATCGCCGTTACAATTTCTAAAGGTAGAAATCAATCAAGAGGTCCAAGCGCAACCTAGCGGCTGGATCCTCTTGATTCATCCTGATTTTTTGTGGAACAGCGAGCTTGCCAAGCATATCCATAATTACGATTTTTTCCAGTATGAAGTCAATGAAGCACTTTTTCTCTCAGACAAGGAGGAGGCAGTTATTGTCGACATCCTCCAAAATATCGAAAAAGAATACCAGTCCAATATAGACAAATTTAGCCGTGAGCTGATTCTCAAACAGATCGAACGCTTGCTCATTTATGCTGAGCGATATTACGAACGTCAATTTATTACGCGAAAAAAGTCAACTCAGGAACTGGTTACACGATTTGAGCAGCTGCTCACAGCACAATTTAATCAAGATAGACTCCTCGCTCAAGGTATTCCAACGGTCAGTTTTTTGGCACAACAGCTCAATTTATCCCCCAATTATCTGGGCAGCGTCCTCCGAGTCTACACGCAACAAAATACGCAGCAGCATATACAACATAAAATGATTGAATATGCCAAAGTTCGTCTGAGCACCAGCTCCATGTCAATCAGCGAAATTGCTTACGAACTTGGATTTGAGCATCCACAATCTTTCAGCAAGGTATTTAAGAAAACTACTCACCAGAGTCCTGTTGAATTTAGGCAGCTGTTTCATTAAATCTCCTCGCAAAAAACAAGTTCATGCGCATCTACCAGTTTTACTTTAGCTTTTTCTCAGCCTAAGTATACTTAAATTCTTACGGCAAAAATCGATACTAGCCGCTGTTTTATTGACCCGAATAATATCCTTTCACGCCGATTCCTATTGTCCAGAAGAATTTGGATTTTTCCAGGTCTTCGAGCAACATATCCACATTATCTTCATACTCACCCTCAGCCTTTATTGCTTCGATGTCTTCCTGGATATCCTCTTCGGTCATCTGTCGCCAAACACCAACTGAACTATTCAGAAAGGTATAGCAGTATCCCGCTTCCGAATCATCAACGGGTCCGCTGTTCTTTTCACTCAGTATATTGAGCAGTTCATCAGCCTCCACCTTAAAAGGGTTCAGCCCATAGATGCTGATCTCCGTTTTTTCCGGAAATGGTCCGTTAATGCTTTCGATAAATTCGAGTTGCCCACGATCATTGAAGTCCAGCCTCAACTCGAGTTCATCATAATAATACTGACCATCCAGTGCATCCGAAGGCGGTCCAAGAATAGTTTGCACCTCCATCTGCCCCGTTCCCAAAGCCACTTCCCCTATATCCTCAATGTCAATCCCGACAAGCGGGATAAGTTCGATCCTTTTCATAACTACCAACCGTTTGCATGTATATCGTATAGAACATAAACTGTTAAATTAAAGTTAGGAAAAAATTGTAAAGAACAGGCCAAAACACAATCAAGATTACGATTCGTTTCATTTTTTCTCTTCGTAAAACTTCTGAATTTTCTTTAGATAGGCGATCGATTTAGGAGGTGAAATACTATCACCAAACTCTTCATAGATGCTATAAATGGCTCTTTTTTCACCAAGTTCATAACCCTTGAGCAGATAAAATAATGCTTGATTTCTTAATATACTATCCTTACCTGCAAGCTCAATGCCATCTATCGTACCCTCCCAGGTAAGCATATCATATAGGTTCATATAAGCTTCTGGACATTGATGTTTATTCGCCATCAATAGCGCATAATAATATAATTTAGGTATTTTTAAGACCAGCTGATAATTAATAGACACTTCATTGTAAGCCTTGAAATCGCCCTCATTAATAGCTTTACGCCAAAGTGAATCAGCTACTTTCCGGGGCAATTCCAGGTCTCCAGGATCGTCAATGCCCCCCTCTTGGGATTTTTGATTACTGCTTATTAAAAAAAGGCCAAAAAAAATGATAAACAATCGCAGTAGTTTCCAAATCGACATACATCAAATTTATCCATAATTAAATTAGCAAAAATATCCAACAAACTGCGGAATAAATCCGATTGCAAAAAAAAGCCTCCATCCGGAGGCTCTCTCATTATATATTATTTGGTGGTTTTTTTCTACCAATTGTCATTGGACTTGCTATCGTTGATGCTCTTTGAGAATTCAGTGATATACTTATTGATGAATACATCTAATCCCTCCTGTAAACTCTTCCTAGCGACTTTGCCACTGCTCCCATACAGCGCATTTTTTGACATAAAGTTGTTTCGGCCATTCAGCGGATATTCGATTCCACCAGGCGACACAAAGTATTTGTAATTAGGCGCAAACCTTACTTTCCCATCCTTGAAGTCCAAGGTAATTTTATAATAAAAATCATAGTACGTTTTAGCAGCCAGATATGTGGTGTAGACAGCTTTCTGCTCCATGGCATCTATCACGATCTGCTCACCTTCGATTTTCGTCGTAACTTTCTCAGGATTATTATAATATGAATTCACATATTTTAGCACCGCTTTATAGAGATCATTCTGTGATCTACCGGCAAAATTCAACACAACATAGTTTTTGGACTCATCGCTAGCATCTACAAAATCCTTCGGTGTTATTTTCATTGATTGCGCCTGCACAAATGCTGCAACGATACAAAACAATAAAACGGCAAAAAACTTCTTACTCATTACTTCTAGTCCTTTTCTCAATTTAAGATTAGCTATATTAATATATATTGCTATGTCAACAGATATTATGCCAAAATCGTTAATCGGCATTTAAATAATCATTTTAATCTTTATCTTTTAAGATAGATGAATCAAACGCACTGCCCACCAATCGTGTCCAAATTTGGGCAGTGCAACGATCTAAGCTTTTACTTTAGGATCAATCCAGTACACCGCAGCGTCAGCATGGCTAAAAAATTCCATGGGTGTCAAGTGGCAATCCATGGTATCCTGCAGTCCCCCATCGGTGTAGCTAACCACTTCTTCGGAAGGTATTACCATTCCGGTCACGATCGCATCTTCGTCAAGGCAATTTAAATCGGACAGTAGTACATTAATATGGTTGGCCGTTACCCATTGTTCCATCTCCTCTTTGCTTACCTGCCGCACACGTTCGGCAAGAAATTTAGCTTCCTCAACTTCTTTTTCGACACTATTCGGGTAAAATAAGCGTAAGAAGGCTTCATATTTATCAAATGATTTCAACCGGATGGCCTCATTACGCAAAAACTGCTTCTCACCCAATTGCCCGTATTCCTGAGCGTATTTTCGCAACTCGATCTGGTGCAATTCGTGGTCGGCACATTTCGCCAGTTCGGATAGCGCATAGACATCCGTACCATGGCCATCATGATTATTCAGATATTCCCAGAGATCACCCTGGACGACTTTGGGTTTCTTATGTTCCAGGACATTATATCCTTCTGCAATCCATTGTTCTATTTGTTCCCTTCTCATACTGTTACTTTTTTAAATGCGTAAAACCCATGACCAAGCCATAGGCGGCGACACCACTGATACCAGTGACGTCCTGTTTATAGTTAAACAAATGCACGATAGGGAAAGTTTCCGATTTAATAGAAAAAGGCCAGTACACCAATAGGAACCTGACCTTTTACAACTAAGTTATCCAAACAGTGGATACCTATAGGACAATAAATTAGTGTAAACAGTTTGCCTATTTATGTATTTTCTTTCGCCCATTCTGCTGTTATCTAATGAATTTAATACACAAAAAGTGTTCTCTATTGCCGGATATCCAAACTCCTTCTGCTTACAGGAAATACACAGGAGCAATACCAGGTTAAAAACAAATAGTATTTTTTTCATCTCTCCTCCCGTTTCGGCATGCTTCCTCTGTCTCGCTGTTCTCTGATTTCCCTTTCGCTCAGCTCCATCACCCCCAGATCCGTGTTGTAACTAGATTTATAGCTTTTTGAAAAGATAAACCGGAAATACCTTAAAGTTCCTTCCGCTTGCGCGAAACTCCTTGGATCATAAAAAAAAGATTCCGTTCCCATATCTCGCTCGTCAGGAACATGGAGCGCCCGCCCCGTTTTATCTCTATCAGACCATTCGCCACCATCATAGCGAAAGAAGATTTCGGATTTATAATTTTGATATATCCCCCGATATACATGTACCTTTTTCTTTTGATCTGTATAGGTTATTTTAAAATTTATGTCATCCACGAATTCAATCTTATTGGAACTCTTGGTCTTTTCTTTGCTGAATATAACACTGATGTCGTTGTACTCAGAGTTTGACTGCGCCCGCTCATAGTTCGCTGTAAAATACCAGGTTGTATGCTGTAGTGGATAAGTCTCCGTAGCTGGGAAAGTACAATGATCGGCAGAAAAATGAAATTTATGTCCGCGGTCGTAGATCAGTAGGTATTTAATGGTATGAAATCGTTTCGTATCGATGACCGTATCCTTTCCGATCATAAATTTATTGATCGGATTTTTAAACGGAAGCTGGTAGGTGTTCCCATCGACCTTCTCAAACCCGCCCTCTTTAGCCGCCAGTCGCTCCCTGAAAACTTTTAGGTCGCCGGTTGTCAGGTAAGTCAGCAATAGTTCATTTTTGTCACCCAACTGTCTGGCAGATAACAATACCCGCTCCTTATGCTGCGGATGCACAAAGAGCGTATCACTCACCTCCTGAAATCCTGCTGGCACCAGATAGTTCCTGTTTAATCTGGCAATATCGTTTTCTGATACCCCCTCGTCGGTAAAGAGCTGGATGAAATGCATGGGATAGAATTGTTGTGCTGAAAGACTCTTACCCATACAACAAGCGAACAACATGAGTGTAAACAATTTGACTATTTTTCTGTTCATTTTTTGCTTTTGTGATCTATTTGATCGTAAAGATAGAGATAGTTCGTAGGCAGGCAAGACCGCTTTAATATCCGTGCAGAACCGCTTACAATTCGCTGTCTATTGTAAAATATACAAACGTTGATCTAAACCTTAAAGGTAAACGTGAGCGCAAAATATAACAGCACAAGACTGACCATCAGAAAGATGCTATTGGCAACAAGCATGAGCACACCTAATGTCGTCTGTCTGGATTTTATCGCCAGTATGAACGCCAATATCACCAATCCAAATACGAGGAGTATCCCCAACTCATCGAGACCAATGCTGCTTAACTTTTCGCTATAGCTAAATATCAAAATAGCAAGTGAAATATGGACTAACGTAACGATCAAACAAAATTTGGAAGTGGACATAGCTTTATTTTTTGTACATAAACAAGTATTCGCCTCGATGGTTTCTGTCTTAACAGAAAAAGGTTCTCTTTTTCTCGCCCCATAGCATCTACTCCCCTTTATGTTGTATCAAACGTCGATAATAGACAATTTTACCTGTCTCGGTAAGTCCTTGAATGGTTATCCATACCCCTTTATTGTGGCTATTATTATAAAATACAAATTCCTTGGGTTTCGTCAGCTCAAGATCAAAAAAAGGATCCCAATACAGGGTCAAGCGTGTATCTACCCCCGAAGATAGACGCGATGCAGCGGTAGGATACCGTTTACTCTCATATTCCTTCATCGGCATATAGCCTGCAATTGTTTCATGGTACGCTGCGGCACCTAGATCACGGTTTATCTCCGCGGGACTATATTCGAAAACTACAAGGACATTAAGCCCCGAATATACAGGAGAATTATAGGTGCGATAAAATTTCAGATAAGGGTAGTTGGACACATCTTCATCCAGAAAAGAAAGCTGCGACTGGGTGTCCAACTTCTCTGATTTACTCGGTTGATCTTTTGATTTCCCTCCCATGTTGGACATCATATTGGCATCACTGCCCCGCTTGTTGGGCACCCCCCTTCCCCCCATCAACTTACCGTTGAGTATGACAACGACATCTCTCGCCGGCACCTTTCTGGCGATATACTCGCCTAATGATTGACTTGTTTTGATCACTACACTATCCATCAAGGGTAATAAAATCGAATCTGGCTCATGTACTGTCGGCGGTTCAACAGATCTAAATCGATGCTGTAGACGGTCTATCTCCCGCTGCCTGCGCGTCCGCGTTACCTCAGCAACTTGCAGTACACGGTTGCCACGTGCATCGATGGTGAAATATGCAGGTCCCAGCCCCTTGATACTTCCTTGCTTGCTCTGGACATTTGCTGTGTTATACACCGGAACGAGCACAGGATACCGGTAATTGTTCGGATTTGCAAAACTATACTGAACACTAAAGGGTGTAAATTTCAGTTTACGGTAGACTTGAATCACCCTGGTCTCCAAAGAGTCAAATACAATCAGATCAGGAACCACAAACTTTCCCTCTTTGTCAAATAGCTGTTCGCTGTACTGCATTCGGGGGGCCAGGTGATCCTGATATCCAAAAGAGATTCCTCTCGTCGGCGCATTGCTTTTTTCCCCTTTCTTGACCTCATCCATGTAGTCTGCATAAAATTTGGACCAAGATCCCTTTTTCAGTTTAATCTGGCCACTGACCCTGATCAGTGAATCCACAAGTGGTGTTTTATGTGTTGGGCAATAGCTATAATCCCAGTTTTGGAGCTGGATAAATGCATTCTTGTCTTTTGTCTGTCCCCATAATAACTGTGGGTACAATAGTGGCTGCCGACTTAAGGGCTGGAAATAAATATCTGTCAGCATGCTCTGTGTGCTATCTATCGGAACTTGGGCATCAACGACCGAAACCGAAAGTTTTGCAAACTTCTCCCCGCCTGGCAGGGTCACCGCAACGCGCCCTTCCGACTTTTCCTTAAATGTACTACTAACCGTGACAGTGGGGACGACCTGAATCTGATTAGCACCTACCAGGAGGCTAGCCCGGGAAATTACCTCTCGCTGGTCATCTCGCAATACCGCTTGCAGGATCCCATACTCCACATCGTTCTTTTTTAATGGAATATTGATTTTCTTTCCCGCTTTGAGCGTCAGTTCCTGATCGAACAATCCCCTTTTTCCTATCCCTACAGACACTTGAACCGTTTGGGACGCTTGGTTGGTCTGGAGCTGGACAAGCAATAAAGAATCTTGCTCTACCAATACCACCCTTGTACCCTGTACGCTTTTCGGAATTTTATCCTGATGCTGTAGACCTTTCGGATCTGTCCAGTGCACTGTATAGTTGCGATCCGCATCAAATCTATCCCGGAGGGTCGCCAAGCCCGCGGAATCTGTCACAAACTCAGCTGAACTATGACCTTTGTCATCTATTATTTTACCACTAGCAATGGCCGGGTAGCCCCTACTGTCCAAAGCCTGTACCAACAGGCTATTGTCCATACCACCGAGTAGAATCCCTCCCTCAGGCCGGATTGAAAGCCTAAAATCATCAGTTCGCAGGGTACTATTTCCCCTTGCGCTATGGGCGATGCTATCAGCGGCAGTCGAAAGCTGGAGAATACCCAACTTTTTATAATAGGGTCTCCTATCGCTACAGGAATCCATAACGGTATTAGCATTGACAAAAATTTCGTTGCCCCGATACCCTGTGGGGATTTTAAAATAGCTGGCTGTCACCCCCTTGTTAATCAAGGCTACAGATCGCCAAAGCTCACTACCCGTTTCGTCGATAAGTTTCATGTACATATTGTGCAGGTTTTGGACCACCGTACCATCTTTTATAAAATAGCCCTTAAACCAAACCGTATCTCCGGGTAGATAATAATCCCGATCGGTATGTAAATAGAGGTGGCTGGACTGCGCGTAACCTATAGCATATGTTCCGATCAACGTTAGGCTACATTGTAAGACTTTCAGTATGTATTTCATCATTCAATTTGAATTAGAACTAGGGTACGATCAAAATGGCAAATTATTCAACAGAAAGAGTTACCAAACTCAGGAGACGGCACAGCCTAAAAAAATCGCATTCACAACAATTGGTTATTTACTGAAAGTTGAAAAGAAAAACGCAATAAAAAAAATATATTTGATAAACAATCGATTGCACTATTTAACCTAGCAGATAAATTTCACTTATCCGCATCAGCAGCCCCTTATATCAGTCATCAATTTATCGGCGACGTAACCCCTGTTGATTCCCAAATTGATGCAGAGCGAGTGACATTGAAATCGCTTGATGAGCGAATACTGTTTTAAATAAAATAAAAATTGTAACTTTATTTAACCGGACAACTAAAGGATGTGTCCAAGCGTTAAAAACCGTAAAAATGAAAACACTGCTACTTAGCCTGCTTGATATCTTCGTTTTTACCTCCTATCATACCCAACGGGTTATCGACGCAAAATCGAGGAATATATAACTGTTTGAGTTCACCGATCACGATATCAAACCTGCCACATCTTATACCAATTACCACAATCAGGACGGGAGTTTTAGTACTATTGTAGTAACATCCGAAAATAACGTAATCTTCAGCGACAAAAATAGGATAATTATCAGTCAACATTGGAAACCAGTGGGATACCCCTATTATCAAAAGAAACATACATTTGTAACATTACCTGTTTGTATGGTCCCCTGTGCTCCCAATTCCTTAGCAGATTCTAAACAATAATCCACAATTTGACTCACATATATTCGTATTGAACAGTATTGTCCTCTAGGCTAGGTTTGATCGTGATAATGCTGTCAATTTATCATGTAAAATTTGACAGTTTTCGTGCAAAAATTTCAGTTTTTCAAGCTCGGTATTTTTTTTGCGGGATATTTTATACAGTCGGCCGACTGACAGATTTAATTTATTGTTATACTTCATTAAAAGGAGGTTACTATGAAACTTGCAAAAAGAAATTGGAACAATTTTTCACTTTTTTCGCCCATGTTTGATAATTTTAACCGTGAGCTTTTAAACTGGGACAACAAAAATTACTCATCGACAAGTACCACCGTTCCTGCGGTCAACATCAAGGAAAACGGAGACACTTTCGAAGTTGAGGTTGCTGCCCCGGGCATGGCCAAAGATGATTTCAAAGTGACGCTCGACGGCAACCTATTGACCATATCTTCGGTTAAGCAGGAACAAAATGAGGAGCACAAGGACAACTATACACGTCGGGAGTTCAGCTACCAATCTTTCCAGCGTAGCTTCGAGCTCCAGAAGGAGGTTGTCGATCAGGATAATATTCAGGCACGCTATGAAAACGGTGTACTACGATTGACAATACCAAAAAAAGAAGAAGCCAAACAAAAAGAACCACGGCTGATCGAAATATCCTAAAGATCCAAATAGCAACTTTAACTTGGTTAGTCTCCCACGGGAGGCTAACCTATTTTTTCATTTATGCAGGATATGGAACGCTCAAATTATTATATAGAATTGCAGATGTACTGCCGCGGACATTATATGACCATCGCCAGTTTTGACCGAAGCAGTTGCGAAAAGATTATTCATGAACTATTTGATGAACTACGTGGGGACCGTCAGGCCTCCGATCTCCGGCTTCTGCGCATCAACCTTCTTCTAAATGATAACGAAAATTCAAAAACACAGCTGAGATCGATCCATTGTACGTTGGATGAATTGGCAGAAAACACGAAAATTATCATTAAGAAGACCTTCCGGTCAGTAAATTTCGACTGATGACAGTCCGCTCCGCTATGCAGTGCAAACGATCAGCATACATACTATTTAAGCACATTTTTTTTACAATCGTTTTTTCTTTCAGCCTTGATTTTTATCAAATTGATTTTTAATTTGGGAGCGGTTTTTTCAAAGAGGTATCTGATACCAAAACCGACATTTTTTAAAAGCTAATATTCTATTTAAATATAAATTTTAGTTATTGGATCATGTTAACAGAATTACTAATTACAAAAACAGACCGACGTTTTTCTTTCAAGCCATTTTTTATCGCACTTATTGTGCTGGCAAACAGTTTCTACTTAGCTGGGCAAACCGTGAAACCGCTCAAATCTAGCTTTGAAGCGAGGCTGATCAATATCGAAGCCCCCAGTAATGAACCATTTCGTTATACAACGACCCTAAGCAATGGATCTGCTCAATTGGTCAACTACAACCTTAACGCGCAGCTACCCGAGGGATGGCAGATCAGTTACCGCGTAGAAGGGTCGCAAGTGACCTCTCTTCAGATGCAGCCCAATAAAGCTCAGGAAATCAGCCTTGAAATCAGTTGTCCGATCACTGCCAAGCCCGATAAATATAAAATTCCCGTGTGGGCCATATCCCCGACAGATACACTACAGCTTGAGCTGGAAGCGGTCGTCAAAGGCTCCTATGCACTTGAGCTGACCACCCCTAGTGGCAGACTTAGCGACGAAGTCGTATCCGGCAGCAGCAAGGAGATTTTGCTCAAAGTCAAAAATACAGGCACACTTCCGCTCAATGCATTAGAGCTTAGTTCGCAGCTCCCCAGCAGATGGGAGGCCACCTTCAATCCGTCAAATATCAAACAGCTGGAAGCAGGCAAGTCTATCGACGTTAAAGTCAACTTAAAAGTTCCCGACAAGACCATCGCTGGAGACTATGCTGCCAAATTTGAGATCAAGTCATCCAACGCCAACGCCGACATTTCATTCCGTATGATCGTCAAGACTTCTTTGCTTTCTGGCTGGATCGGCATGCTGGTCATCCTATTGGCAATTGGTTTGGTGTATTATCTCATCCGCAAATACGGCCGCAGATAAAGTCGGGACAAAAAAGATTATCATTATGAAGGATCCTATCATTCAATTGACGGGCCTGACCAAAAACTATGGCAAAATAACCGCCGTAGACAAGTTGGACCTGCATATTTATCCCGGAGAGATTTTTGGCCTACTCGGTCCCAATGGTGCCGGAAAGACAACCAGCATTCTTATGATGCTAGGCCTGACCGAACCCACCGCTGGTACAGCTTATGTCTGTGGCTATGATGCCACCCGCAATCCAATAGCCGTGAAGCGCAAAGTTGGTTATCTACCAGATAATGTGGGCTTCTACCCGGATATGACAGCTTTGGAAAACTTATGCTTCGTTGCAGAATTAAATGGACTTACAAAATCCTATGCACAAGCTTCGGCCAAAGACATGTTACATGTCGTAGGACTGGAACGGGAAATGCACAAAAAAACGGGAGCTTTTTCCCGCGGGATGAAACAACGTCTAGGATTAGCCGAAGTGCTGATCAAAGCCCCTGAGGTAGCTATTCTCGACGAACCTACACTGGGCATAGATCCCAAGGGCGTCGATGAGTTTCTGGAACTCATTAAGCAGCTTAGTAGAGAACATAGCCTTACGGTACTGCTCTCTTCACACCATCTCCATCAGGTACAACGTGTATGCGATCGGGTCGGTATTTTCGTGGGCGGCAAGCTGCTGATCGAAGGATCTATCGAAAGTCTTGCCCACAACCTGCAGCAGCAGCAAGGTGTCAGTACAGTTATTACTCTTGAGCAGCCCTCGATCGATCGTGCAGCAATTGAACAAGCACTCAACGTGTTGCCGGGAATTCGTAAACTTGTTATCGCAGGGCAATCCATCGAGCTGATAACCGACAGCAATACCACTGCAGCAGCCGTACGCATTCTGGTCAACATTGGTGCTGATATCGTCTCGGTCAGCCGCAATGACTACCAGCTTGACGATATTTACAATACATTTTTTGAGAATAGCATAACAACAAATTCTGTCTATGAAAAATCTAACGGTTTATTCAAAAGATATCAATAAGCAGCCATCTATTCCGATGCAGGTGCTGGTCCGCAAAGAAATCGCAGCACATATCCGCAGCTGGCGTTTTATCATACTGATCCTACTCATTGTACTGACCTTCGGCGCCTCCCTCTATGTTTCTTCCATAGGACTTAAAGACGCTGTCAGCAATATGCGTGATCCCGACCAATCCTTTCTGTATCTCAAACTGCTGACCACTACGGATAATTCCATTCCACCTTTTCATATTTTTTTAAATTTTCTGGCTCCTTTGCTCGGTATTGCCCTAGGTTTTGATGCCGTCAATGCAGAATATAACAACGGGACCCTCACCCGTCTGCTTGCGCAACCCATTTATCGCGACAATCTACTATTCGCCAAATTTCTGGCGCCGCTAGTTGTTGTGGGCACCTTATTTATTGCGCTGGTACTGCTGATGATCGGCGGTGGACTCCTTGGTACCGGTGTACGCATCGAGCCACAAGAACTCCTGCGAATCCTCGGATTTACGCTAATCACTGTGCTGTATGTCGCCTTCTGGCTGAGCCTCTCCATCCTACTGTCGATCCGCTTTCGTCAGCCAGCCACTTCAGCACTTACGGCAATCGGCATCTGGTTATTTTTCACTGTCTTTTTTCCAATTTTGGTAAACTTGGCTATACGCCCCTTTTTGCCCAATCCAAATTATATTTCGGAGCAGGAGTACATTGGCTACAATGAGCTGATTTTAAATCTACTTCGGATATCACCGAGCCAGCTCTATACCGATGCAACGACTACCTTGTTAATGCCCTCGGTACGCAGCCTCGGTCCTATTGCCATGGAACAGATGGTCGGTGCCATTCCTTCACCACTCTCCTTTCGGGAAAGCTTTCTGATGGTCTGGCCACAGATTAGTGGGCTCACTGCCGCCATGATGATCTGCTTTGCCTGGTCTTATTACATATTTATGCGAAGGGAAATACGGAGTTGATTGCATCTCTTGAATACAATAAAACAACAAAGGTTGCTCTGCTTTATTGGCAGGCAACCTTTATCAAGTATATAATGAATAAAAAATGGGTACTTAATCTTTATTTTCCTTTTTGTAAGCATAGTAGAAAACAATCGGCAGAATGGAGAATGAAAGAATCATACAGATAATCAACCCACCGACAATCATAATGGCCAATGGTTTTTGGATTTCAGCCCCCATTCCGTTGGACAGTGCCGCAGGCAATAAGCCCATCGCGCCCATAAGCGCAATCATTAAGATCGGCCTGATCCGACTTTTTACGGCTTCGTAAATTGCAGGCATCAAGCCCATTTTATTTAATAGATTTTCTTTCATAACACCGATTAAAACAATCCCGTCGATCGTGGCGACACCAAAGAGAATAATAAAACCAATACCGGCCGAGATCCCAAATGTTGTCCCCGTTACCCACAGGGATACAAACCCACCGATAAATGCAAAAGCAAGCGTCAGGGAGGAGATCAGCGTATCTTTTAGATTTCCAAAATTGGCATAGAGCAAAAGCAAGATCAATAGCAGTGAAACCGGGACCACCTGCATCAACTGTTTGGTAGCGCGCTCCTTACTTTCGAACTCCCCGGCCCAGACAACCTTATAGGATTTGGGCAATTTAACATCAGCGGCGATCTGTTTTTTTGCATCCGCAATGGTACTGCCCAGATCCCGACCTTCGATATTAAATCCAACCCCGATATAGCGGGAATTACCATCGCGATAGATAAAGGCTGGCCCTGTATGATAGTCTATGGTCGCTATTTCCCGCAACGGTACTTTCTGATCGTTCATCGTTGGGATAATGATATTTCCGATCTTTTCAGGGCTATCGCGATACTGCTTCTGAAAGCGGAGACGGACGTCAAAGATGCGTTCATTGTCGTAAAAATGCGTCACAGACTGCCCCCCGATTGTCATCTCGATAACCGATTGTACATCCCTGGTCGATACCCCATATTTAGCCATCTTGGAGTCATGCAGCTGAATCCGCAATTCGGGTAAGCCGATATTTTTAAATACATTCACATCCGTGATCCCATCGACCTTCTGAAGTGATTCGGCAAACTTGTTGGCTTTATTTTCCAGATCCTGGAGGTTCTCACCAAAAATTTTGATCACCAATGGACTTTTCACGCCAGCCACATACTCCTCCACATTGTCCTGAATAGGCTGACTAAAACCAAAATTTATTCCAGGGAAAGTCTGCAAGCTGTCACGCATCTGCGCGATCAATTTTTCCTTGGATATTTTCCGCTTCCACTCCCCCTCCGGCTTCAACTCAATATTAAATTCGATATTGAAAAAACCCGTCGGATCAGTTCCATCATTGGGCCTACCGGTCTGCGTCATAATAAAATCAATCTCGTCAAACTGCTTGATCAATTTTGTTTTCATCGTTTTTGTCAACTTGACGGATTCCTCCAGGTTGACACTATTTGGCAATGTCGCCCGGACATAAATAGCGCCTTCATTGAGTTTTGGCAGAAATTCCGAACCGTAATAGCTAAACCGCACCATACAGATAATCAACGCCAATCCAAAAATCCCCAAGGTCCATTTGGGATGATCAAAAGCTTTCTTAAATCCTTTAAAAATTACCCTTCGGCTTACCCGCGTTATTTTATTTTCATCCTCCTTGATGTTCTTCTTCAACAGATATTTACACATTGCAGGCACATAGGTCAGACTCAGGACCAAAGAGCCCAGCAGGGCGTAACCTAGGGTAAAGGCCAAAGGTGAAAACATCTTTCCTTCCACCTTTTGAAAAGAGAAAATTGGCGTCAGTGCAACAATCAGGATCAATAAAGCAAAAAAGATATACCCAGCCACCGAGCCTGCACTCTTTTTAATGATGCCCAGCTTGGAGACCTTGTTGAAACGGGTCGTCCCCAGCCGATGTGCCTCCTTTTCCAGGGAGACAAAAACCGTCTCCACGATCACCAGCGTTCCCTCGAGCAATAGGCCAAAGTCCAATGCCCCCATGGAAATCAGATTCGCCGGCAAGCCCTGAATTTTCAATAAGATGATCGCAAACAGGAAAGCCAATGGAATTACCGAGGCCACAATAAAGGTTGTCTTCCAGTTGTTCAAAAAGATAAAGACAATGATCGAAACCAGGATAACACCCTCGATCAGGTTTTTCGACACCGTATGAACCGTATTGTTTACCAATTTTGTGCGGTCAATCACCGGTTCAATCTTGACATTTTCCGGTAAGATACGGCCGTTCAATTCCTCAATTTTTTCTTTCAGGCGTGTCACTACTGCCGATGGATTTTCACCCCGGAGCATAATGACGATGCCCTGTACCAGATCATCCTCCTGATTGAGGCCCACCTGTCCGAGTCGGGGCTTGGCACCCAATTCTATTTCAGCGACATGCTTGACCAGAATAGGCGTATTACCTACCACCTTGATCAAAATATTACCAATATCATCTATTTTATCCAGCAGTCCCACGCCACGCACGACATAGGCCTGATTTCCTTTTTGGATTACATCACCACCTACATTGATATTTGAGCGCGATACCGCTTCATATACATCCAGGGGTGAAAGGTTATAGTTGGCCAGTTCTGTTGGATTGATCTTTATTTCATAGATCTTTTCTTCACCACCGAAGCTCACCACGTCCGCCACCCCGGGCACCCCCACAAGCTCCCGTTCGATCACCCAGTCCTGAATAGCAGATACCTCCTTGATCGGCAGGTTGCTTTTGACCACATAGCGAAAGATTTCCCCTGTCGCCCCCGAAGGCGGTTCAATGGAACTTTCAGCCCCTTCCGGCAGCTCAATGGAGCGCATCTTGTTTCCGGCATATTGCTGCGCATAGAAATCTTCTACCCCATCCTCAAACTGCACCGTCACAACGGAGAGCCCAAACAGGGAGATCGACCGTACATCCGTCTTTTTGGGGATGGTGTTCATCTCCTTGGTGACGGGCAGTGTGACGAATTTCTCAATCTCTTCGGCACTTCGTCCCGGCCATTGTGTGATGATCCGAACACGGGTATTGGTCACATCCGGAAATGCTTCGATTGGGGTATGCAGGTAAGCGTAAATTCCACCAAACAATAAAGCCAGCGTAAAAAAAAGCACCACCAGGGAATGTTTCAGTGAAAATGAAACGATATTTTGTACAACCTTCTTCATCCTATCTATTCATCAATTCATCAAATACAATCAGTTCATTTTCTGTCAACACGCGGTCCCCCTCTTTCAAACCCGTTTCGATAAAGGCATAAGCTTCGTTTTCAGACACGATATCAACAGTCCTTACGGATAGATCACAGTCACTTTTGTAGATCACGACATAATTCTTGTTATTATGCAGGATAACCGCGTTTTTAGGGATTGCCAGCAAGTGCTGCTTCTGCCCTGTGGATCCCTTCTCGACCAACACATCCACACTCATGCCGGGTTTCAACCTCAAATCCTTATTGAGCAGCTTGACTCGCGCTTTAACCACCCGTTCTTCGGGATCAAAAAAGTTGGACACCTGATCAATATAGCCTTCAAAATATTCGCCTTTATAGGCCAAGGTTGTGATCCTCACATGAGCGCCATTTTTGACAAAGGGTAAGTTATTTGCGTAAATATTGACGGTCACCCAGACCTCATTCAGGTTACTGATGGACAGTAGATCCGTATCGTCACCTACGGTCATACCCGGGCTTACCTTTTTGTCAACGATATACCCAGCTTTGGGCGCACGGATATAGAAAACACCATTCTCAGCGGATCCGTTCAGCAGTTTCATATTCGCTTTCACATTCTGGATCCCGATCTGCACAGATTTCAGTTCGCTTTCCATCTCTTCCAGCTCACGCTGGGAAGCCATGCCATCTTTCAGCATGCTACGCAAACTATTCACCTTGCTTTCGGTCAGGCGTCTATTGTTTTCCAGCTCGCGGAGTTCCTTTCCCAGATCATTGACCGAAGTTCCTTTGAGCGATATCAGCACCTGCCCTTTCTCCACATAATCACCCATTTTTACAGCGACGGACTCTACCATTCCCTGAATAGGGCTCTTCAGCGCTGCGAGCTCATCCTGGTTATATTGAATTGCGCCGTTTAAGGCGATCTGTTCAGACACATCTCGCCTTTGGATCGAATCAATTTTGATATGGCGTTTGAAATCATCGCTTAGGCAAAAGCCTTTTGTCTCTACAACATGCTTTTCCTCTTTTTGCTCTGCCTGACAGCCCCATAAAAGGCAAATAGACAAAAGCGTCAGTGGCATTAGAAAATTACCTTTCATTAGACGATATCCTTTCCGACTAAATAGGTCAATTCTTCACTATACTGAAGATATTTAGCCCTGCGTTCCAATATTGATTCTTTGTTTTCCATATAATTATTGATAAAGTCTATAAACTCAACGATAGTCAACCTGCGTTCCTGGAAATTTCGGACATAGCGTTCCAGGGCCACATCCAGTTTACCGTCAAATCCTTTATCCATCGTTTTTAGACTAGATTCCAAGTTGCTTAGACGTGCAGAAAGAAAATCGATCTCCCGTTCGATATCAATACGGAACTGCTCGATTTCAACCTTATTTTTTTCCAGTTCCAGCTTGGCAATTTTGATATTCCCTTGGTTTCTATTAAATAGGGGCAGATCCATAGAAAGCCCCAGGCCAATAAAATCACGCATAATATTCCCGCCCCGATCATAATTCACCGAGACTTCCAGGTTTGGTACACGTTCGGCTTTCTCTATTTCAAGTTGTGCCTGCCCTTTCTTAAATTCATTGTGGATGATTTTATAATCACTGCGATTATCCATGGCCATGATTTTCCATTCGTTTTGCTTATTCGCAATAAAGGCGGGGCTACCGATGGTATCTGCGATGGAAAGTGCCGCTCCTTTCGCTCCGAGATAGCGTGCGACATCGTTCATTTTTGCTATTTTCTCCTGCTGGATTTCATTCAGCTTATTCCCAAAAGCAATGGATTCACTCTGGATCCGGAGGTAATCCATTTCGCTGACATTGCCTTCTTTCCACTGGTTTTGGTAAGACTGTGCCAATTTATGGAAGATTCCGACCTGATTGCTGTAGAGACGCTCCTTTTCCTGCAGCACCTGCAATTCCAGACATTGGCTGCGGAGGTCATATTTCAGATTGCGGAGCAACTCCTCAAATTGAAGTTGTGCATTCTCCTTTTCAAGGAGTTGCAGCTGTACCCGTTTTTTTCTTTTGCCTGCCAGTTCAATCGTCTGTTCCAGTTCCATTTGCACCTGTTGATATCGTCCATAGTTTCCGATCAATGCCGGCAGCTCCTCACTGGAAGAGTTTTTCCAGAGGTTGACCTCGCCGATGGAGATCTTGGGGTTGGGCCACAGCTTGGCCTGTAGTACCGCAGCTTCAGCCTGTTTCATCTGAAAACGCTGCGCCATCAAGGACAGGTTATGTGCTAGGAATACCTGTTCAATCTCTGATTTTTGCAAGCGTTTTTCGGGCATTTCCTGTGCAAATAGTCTGCTATTCAGGCCAAGAAGAATAACTAATGTAATGCGTATTTTTCTCACTTTATTTTGTGTTTCCACAAAACTAAGAGACAGGGATTACAGGCAACTTTAAGGTAAATTAAAGTTTGATTAGAAGAGATTAGAGAATGGTTAGAATTTTGGGAATAGCAGCGATACCGTCGTCCCCAGGTCATTGGAACGAATAGCAAAGTCCACCCCCTGGTCTTTAAAAACGATCTGCGCAAAGGAAAGGCCGATACCACTACCTTTGACAGTACCGACATTCGTCCCGCGGTAGAAGGTCTGCTTCACTGCCTCCAGCTCCGCCTCTGGAATACCGATGCCCTGATCAATAACCTGCAGGGATAGGCGCTCATCGAGGATCGTCATGCGCACCACTACTTCCTGGCCATTGGCATATTTAAGAGCGTTTTCGATCAGATTGGAGATCGACAGGGCCACAAGCATGCGATTGCCCCGAAAATTAAAATAATGCGGTTCATCCACCTGTAGCTCGATTTTTAAGGGTACGGCAAATGTCCGCTTAAACTTAGGTACCAGGTCCCAGACCACTTCATCGATGCGAAAGACCTCCATTGATCGCTTCAAGGCTCGATCTTCTGTCAGCAATAGAAAATTTCCGATCAGGTGATTTAGAAAATTTACATGCTCGGTGATTGTTGCTGCCAGCTCCTGATACTCTTCCTGGCTACGGGATTTCGTCCCAAAAACCTCCATGGAACCCAAAATACCAGCAAGGGGTGTACGGAACTCATGGGATACATAGCTCACAAAATTCTTTCTGATAATCATGTTTTCACTGATCCGGCGCAGGAGCGCATTGTAGCTTTCGATCAGGTCTTGCAGCTCATCTTTTGTCTTGATAACCGTCAACGGCTCCTGGATGGTATTTAGATCCTTATCTTGGATTTCCTGAATGACATTCCGGATGGGCAGGTAAGCATATTTACTCAGCCAGACCGACAACAAGACAATGCTGATCAAGGCAACCAGAAAAACAAGCACGAGAATAAAAAGCAAGCGATTTAGCTGCTGATTAAAGTCCGTATTAGACTCTTTTACAAAGACAAAAAAATCACCCTGATTATCGGGATAATACAGACCAAAATAAAAGCTATCTTCCGTTTTAAAATAAACTGTTTTTTGAGATTTCAGCTGCGTCAACAAGCTTTTACTGATTTGATTATCGTATTTCAGGCCACCATAGCTCACTTGGCCTTCGGCATTATAGACCGCTACCATGGCGCGCTTGACCAGACTTTCATATTGATTTTTGGACTCCAGATGCTTTAAAGGGCTCTGTTCATCCGCCTCCAGGTAATAGATACCGGCGATTTTTGCGTTTTTTTCCAGCGAACTGATCAGATGCCTTTCGGAAGAATTATAGAATATCCAGTAAATGACCAGCGTTGCAAGTCCAAAAATGATCGTGAAGACCAAGGAAGAAAAAAGTGTCAGTCTGATCTTGAGGTTCATGGTCAGTCCGTTTTGAGCATGTAACCTACCCCCTTGACGGTCCTGATAATGGATGTATCACTTCCGTCGTCCACTTTCCCTCGCAGATAGGAGACGTACACATCCACGACATTGGTATTGTTATCAAAATCAATTCCCCAGACCGCTTGCAGGATCGCGGTACGTGAAAGAGTCTTATTGCGGTTTTCGATCAGGTACTTAAATAGTTTAAATTCTTTAGGCGAAAGATCGACATTTGCACCACCTTTATAGACTTCATAACGATCCAGATCCACTTTGAGATCGCGAATTTCGATGCAGCTATCATTCACATGGCTTGTATTTTTATAGCTGTCGCGGCGTACCAAGGCTTTGATGCGGCTGACGAGTTCCTTAAACGAAAAAGGTTTTACCAGGTAATCATCGGCACCACTTTCCAGGGCATCGACTTTATCTTCAATTTCACCTAGTGCGCTTAGGATCAGAATGGGAATATGGTTTTTGCGGTAACGTAGTGTTTTTGTAAACTGGATCCCATCGATTCCCGGCAGCATAATATCCAGCACCACAATATCCAGGGAATCTGCATTGACCCATTCCCGCGCCGCTTCAGCGGATTCTGCCAAAATGACCTGATGGCCCAACTCTTCCAGCCCTTTCACTACAAAGCTACTAATACGACGATCGTCCTCTACCAAAAGTATCTGCATAAACTGAATTTATTTTTATACGGGATTATAAAAATTATGAATTTCCTAACGGAATCTACAAGTATACGAATTTACAAATTAATCCTTAGACAGGCCACAGCCCTATATTGCCCCATATCGACCGGCCTATCCAGATCTCAGGCAGCAGCCATCTGAGATCAGTGTTTTCGTTGAGGCCTTAGCAGGCAACCTTTACTTCAGACAACGGGCAGTGACCAGCAGTTGGCCGACATGACGCTGTGCATGTTCAGCAGCATGAAATAAGAGACCGATCAGGGTGGTTGGAATCTGCTTTCTCCCCAGGAAACGTTCATCGGTCAACGTTGAGGGATCAGTCACCGATAAGACATCTAAAGCCTGTCGGATCTGCAGCTGTAGGTTTTCGATTAGCGTAGCGACGCTGAGCTCCATATCCACAACACCTTCTTTTTGGAGATAATCAAACTGCTCGGCAGACAAGGATTTGCCTGCTGCATATGTAAACATGCGATCAATCACACCGCGGATATGCAGCAGATGAAATCCAATGCTAGCGTTGCCACAGGGGCGTGCCCAGAGCTGCTCACACGACAGCTGAGCTGTATATTTTGCGCTATCCTCTTCCACTTGTAGCAGCACGTGTGCCACGGGCTGCAAAAGATCCGGAATCCCCGTGATTGGTCCCCGCATCCATACTTCTAAGTTGTCCATACCTGATTCTATAACCTATTTTCGTTTGCTCGTACTCTTTAATGCCCAGGCAACCAATACCGGCTGAAAAAACAAACGGGCAAGCCTTTTTCCATCGCTATCCAGTCCGAACCCATCCCGATGTGCTGTATATTGCGCAATATTGCCCGGAAACACAGCAACAAAAAAGGCCGCTGCAATTTTACCGACTGTAGCACGATGTTTGGCATTTGCCAAAATGAGCGCACCGCCCAGGGCGATTTCGGCAAAACCCGAATATACTACCGTATCATCTTTGGAGATCGGAACCCAATCAGGTACCTGTGCCTGAAATTCTTTCCGGGCAAAGGTCAGATGTCCGATTCCCGCTACCATTAAAAAAGCACCTAAGCCATAGCGTGCAATCTTTTGAATGCAAGATTTTTCCATACTATTTTTTAATAGAAGACAGTATAGGACGAAAATAGTTTGATAAGGGAAGCCCCTTCTTTCCCAAATGTTTCCAGAATCTATCTGAAACTTTACCCTGTGGCATTTTTTGTTTCCGAGCTTAAGACAGCCTGGATGACAAAAAGCAAGCCCAAAAGAGGTGTAATAACATTTAGTAAAATAGCGAATATGAAGAAACTAACTTGGTTAGCAGCTGTACTGATAACAGGCAGCGCATTGACATTCACAGCATGTGACAAAGATGATGCAATGGAAAGCCGTGTCGGCTATGCTGAACTACCCCAGGCGGGCAAAACGATGATTGAATCTCATTTTGGGGCAAGCACAGTAGCCAGCATCACACGAAAAAACAATGCCGATACAGACGGTAGTCTCTATGAAGTCAGATTGAACAACGGCATAGAGATCGATTTAGATAAAGATGGTAATTGGACCGATATTGACGGTAATCATCAAAAATTGCCCGACGCGATTATCCCCACTCCTATATTGAGCTATGTCGTTAAGCAATACCCAGCGCCTTTATTTATCGAAGGTATTGACAAAGAGCCTTATGGTTACCAAATAGATTTGTCCAATGATCTGGATTTAAAATTTAATGCCGATGGCAGATTCATAGGTCTTGATTAATCAAGATCTATGAAGTATTTACCAACATCGCTGTGAATAAAAATCGAAATAGCCTTCAACCCGCCATTTCAATGGCGCCAACCAAGAGACTTCAATTTTCAACCAGCAACTATTATCACAGCCAAGAGGAATGTCAACAAAGTCTCAGGGATACAAATCGACAGATGTAGCCATGATTAACTTTATATTGAAAGATTGAGCTCCGCGATGTCCCCCAACACTTGAGTATCATTTAGATCAACACTTTTTGCTGTGCGCGCCACCTGATACAGGCCCGCAATAGGTAATACAGCGGTAAAATCTTTTGGGCTCCCTTGTTTAAAGTTGAGCACTCCAGATATGCTGATAAGAACACCTTTTAGATCATCAATCTTTGCCCCTTTCTTTACGACCTTAAAACGGACAGATACATTTTTTGGAGCAGCGGCTCCTTCCAATGAGACCAGTAGAATATGTTCGAGATTGACATCCAATGCCGAATGCAAAGGTTTCACCTTTTTTATAACGACACTTTTTAGTGTATCGTTGGTACGTTCGGTATTGAAAATAAACACACCACTTTTTGCATTTCGATCGCCGCTATATTGTCCGGGGTGTTCCTGAACCATATAATCGACAGCGATCTTGACATTTTCGTTAAACCGTCGCGCTAATTGTTTTTTTCTCCAAAAAAAACCTCCCAAAAAAATGAACAGAATAAGTAGGATACCCGTAGCCATAAAAAATGTTTTTAATATTAAAATAGATAGATGACTCAAAAGTAGCGGTTTTTTACCTCTTAAAAAAAATACAGACCGCTCTTAACCAGATTTATAGGGTATAAAAAATAGAATTGTAATGTATCAACTACAACTTATTCGCAAAAATGCATTTCCAAAAAAATAGCACTATAAACAGGCAGGAGCCAGCAGCCCTTTTTCGCGGCTACTACATAAAACTGCCCATCAAATTATTTAGTGCAGATATGCCATCAAACAACACGAATTGTAAACAAAACCTCACGGATATAAATAGACAAAAAAACACTCGGTCTGAATGCCCATATTTGTACCCATACGAAAACAGAAAGATCCACATGAAAAAATATATTATCGTTTTCAGTCTGTCCCTGCTCGCCCTTACCGCTGTTGCGCAGAAGAAAAAGAAAGCAAAATTTCCAGAACCCAAACGAGTAGAATTGGTCCCAGTGGTTGAAGCAAATCCTGTTAACGAAAGCGCCGAAACCCCTGCCACCTTTGCGGCACCGATGCTCTCAACCGGCAGTGCCCAGATTCGTGCCACGACAACCAACGGAAAGGAAATACGCTTCAAGAATAGCGACGAATTAGTAAATACAGATCTATCGACCTTGAAAGAACTGTCTTTTAGCACCATGGTCTCTGGCAGAACACTGGAGAGTAAGGTCCTACAAAAGGTCATGAACGAAGGCACACAATTGGAAGTTTTGACAATCGACAATTTCGCACTGGATGCTTTTCCGGAAATCAAAATACCCAATCATCGGCTGAAAAAGTTAACATTAACTCAAAATAAGTTAACGACGCTGCCAGCCAGTATTTCCAATCTGACAGCACTAGAAGATTTCAGTTGCCACAACCCGCTGACAGCACTGCCGGCATCATTTGCACAGCTCAAAAATCTACAGCAGCTCGGGCTGAACAGCTACATGTTTACGGCCTTTCCAAAGGAAATCTTTAGCCTCAATAAACTGTCTGTGTTGTATCTATCACGCAATTACAAAAGTAAACCGGAACAGACGGAGCTGCCCGATCTGTTTCAGCAGCTACCTGAATTGAAAGAGCTCGGTATAGAAAATGCAGGACTATCTGTCCTACCAAAATCTATTGCTACACTTAAAAAATTGGAAAAAGCTAATTTTTCCTACAACAAATTTACTTCTTTTCCCGAAGTACTGGCAGCAAATTCCAAACTGACCTATATCCCCTTTACCAATAATCCCTTGCAATGGGAGCCGTTTTTGGCTTCTGTCAAAAAAATAAAATTCGGTGGGCTGTTTTTCTTGGAGGAAACAGGTCTTACCAAAAAACAATACGAAGAGATTCAGGATATCCTGACCAAAACAGATGTCTATTATGACGGCATGAATGACTAAAATTCATAAGATCCGCCGACAATACATTTAGGCAGTCTAGTCAAAAGTCAGGCGGCCACCATTCTAATACGATCCAAATAGATGAATAATTCGAACGAAAGTTACTTAAAAGAAACAAGGAGATTTAGCGACAAAATTGCGTTTAAATTTCTGATGCCTCTTTTATACCTTATTTTCTTTATCACGAGTCCACTGGTCACCATTATTCTTACACTGGTTTTATCACCGCTGTTATTTATCCTTTTTTTCAACCGTAAAATCTTCAGTAGAAAATTCCTCTATTTTTCCTTTGCTGTCTACCTGACAATGTCCTTTATCTACTCCTGTTTACCCAGATACCAATACCAGAGTTTCCGTTTTTTTCATCCCAAATGGACAGAGGTATCCGGTAAAATTATTGATTATAAAATCAGTTGGACGCCAACAACGAAGCAAAGTGCGGCTTCATCCTATGCGTCCATTACCTACGCGTACGAAGTTGGCGGTAAAGAGCAGCGCGTATATGCATCGAAAGCCGTTACCCGATATTCCGGCAATGTATGGAATACAGATGCTGATATCGCAGGCCACAATTTAGCATTAAAGCAGACAGTAGAAGCTTATGTGAACAGCAAAAATTACAAGATATTAGTCAACGAACAGGCGGACTCCGCATTATTTATTCCTTTGGATTATTTTACCTTTTGGAGTTCATTTTATTTCCAACTCATCGTCATTATTCTGAAAATCGGACTTACAATAGGCATTGTTGTTTCGTTGCCTTTTATCTATGCATATGTACTTGAACGCGTCAAGGAAGACCGACGGAGAAATTACCGGTGATCATCTACACATCTTTTCAATATCACTATTTTTTTATACTGATCAAATGGGTTTTCCGTTTCAAACCGCTCTTTTAGCTCTTTATCATAAAGGCCCAACCATGAAAGTTTTAAGACATCGCGATTAACCAGTTCAACGGTCCGTTTCATCATTCTGATATGCCGATGAATCATAGTCCTGTGATTCCTGGCCATTCATTTTTTCATAGCCATAATATACTTTGTTCTTCACGCGCTTAATTTCTTTCAAAGTGATATAATATTGATTTGTTGCCATTGAAATCACCAGATTGGCGTCCCGAATATTGATTGTTCTTTCTGCGGGATTACCATGTACTGACCAGAGTCGAATCAGCTGTTTTGCATCCGGAATAGTATCCTTTTTTAAAAGAACAGCATGTATTGAAAACGATGCTTCCTTTTTATCATCTTTATCATCGCTAAATGAGAACGAAGTCAAGATCAAGAAAAAAGGGATGGATAGTATTTGACTAAATTTCATATTTAACATAACAAGATGTTCAGGTTACTCCAATTTAATAAGGTGGCCCGAACCTGTCAAATTCCATGGCATAGGCAATCATTTCTGGGAGATGGGGCAAATTATAATCATGCTCTTGCTGCAATTGACGCTGCAGCTTTACCCATAGTGTTTTACGATGGACCACATAACAATAACCGAGAATATTTCCCCACATACCATTATGCCAATGTTCAGGCGACTCATTCCAGAGCCCTTTGTGCAATGGATCAGTTGTATTGGCCGCAAAGGCGATAATTTTGATCAGTTCCTCCTCGGTCCACTGCTTTTGGTCGTCATAATATAAGGCATTGATCGCACGGGTAACGTATTTTTGAAGTGCTATCACATAGGCATTGTCCTGCGCTGTGGTGTTATTCTGAATGTAACTGAGGATCGCGGTATCGATCTGAAGCTGATGGTTTTCGTCCCGTGTAAAGATGAGATTATCCGTAATATATTCTGGGGTACTTTTATACTCAGCCATACGCTCATCTAGCGGAATAGTATCTTTGTCTCTTAGATCCGTTCCCTGATTCAGGTTGAAGTTAGATTTTTGTTGTCCCTCCTGAAATGATACCTCAAGTTCCTCTCCGACCTGGCCTACTTCTAGTGTGATTGGCTGGGCTATTTTATCCGTCAATGTAACCTCCCATTTGCCCATGTACCTCAACTTGGTTGCGTCATAAAAATAAACGACGTATAAATGACCATATTCTAAAAAGGCATCGAGTATAATTACCTTGTTGGGCCCATGACCATACGCAAAAACCTGGCATCCCTGCTCGCATACATCATCAGCGGCCTGATCGACATAACTGACATCATTGACAGAGAAGCTGACACTTTTTTTTGAAAGAGCGACAGAAATTTTCTCATTTTCATTGAAACACCTATTGGGATTGTACTGTTCTCCATAACACTTCAGTGGTATTTCCTCAAAAGGGATGATCGCTGCCGTATCCTGAGGGGAAACGCTAGGCGCTCCCGTTGAGGTACGATTATCACCGCAGGATACTGCCCCTAAGAAAGCAAGTAAACCTATCAAAAACACTATTTTTTTCATCCGTATAAATGATCTGTAAGTATCTAAGCGCATCCATTCAATGCGCTTCACACTAAAAATAGCGATATAATACCTTGTCTATCAAACGATTTTATATCCGTATCGTATCATTTAATATCCGCTGTTTTTTTAAAGAAGATACTAAATGTAACAAATAAACGCCTGAGCTTTCTAGGCTCAGGCGTTTAGGTTATTGGATTTATTTCCAGTTTTTGATGATTTCACTCATCTTATCAAAGGAGGTTTCGCCGCCGCCCGTACTTCGGTAGACGATCTTGCCATTCGGATCCACGAGGATCTTTGTCGGAAATCCGGTGACATTCAGCCGCAGGACAAAATTGTTACTCCCTTTGTCGTTCAATATTTGCACCCAGTTGAGCCCGTGCTGCTCAATGGCTTTGCGCCAGCTCTCATTTTTATCGGACGCGATGCCCAGTACACGCAGCTGATCGGGATAGCTGTCTCTCAGTTTTTTCAGATCAGGCACATCGGCCATGCATGGACCGCACCATGATCCCCAAAAATCGATGAGATAAAATTTGCCTTTCCAGCTGTTTGAGTCGAATGCTTTACCGTCATAAGTATTGCTACTGTTTATCTGGAATATAGACTTGCCTACATCGTATTTGCTGCCCTCTACACGATTCTTTAAAGAGGTATAGAAAGGCGAGCTTCGGTATGCCTTATCTACGGTAGGTAACAGTGCCTCCACGGTCTCGATCGTTACAATCTCTCTGACCAGCATATCCTCAAGGTAATACAGGCCGGCTACTGACGAAACATTCTTCTTTAGAAAGTCGTTCACGTATTTAGCTGCCTGGGCATCGATCTGTTCCTGCTCGGCTGTAAGACGTTTGTTTAGCACCGCATCTGAAGTGTCTTTTGCCAGTTTCAGCTCGATATTTGCCGATCTATTCAACAGTGGGTGATAGCCTCTATTTAGCTTACTGATTATACTGTTTTCTTTATCCCCGCTAGGATAAACCTCAGCAAAGTCGGATAACTTTCCTCTGAGTAATACCTTGCCACCCGGCATGGCTACAAACCAGATGGATTGGCTTTTGACAGGGATATAACCCCGGTCGACACGCTTATAAAGCGATTCGGTCGGAAGGGTGAGCCGTACGATTAAGGGCATAGAAGTCGTGTCCTGATAAAATATCTGCCCGTTTTTAGTGCTGCCTTTTTTGTAATAGGCATCGGTTACACCATTCCAGATGGTCATGTTGTAGGTGCTGTCCTTAAAGTCAGCGATCTGTGAGGTCACTGTAAAGGTTTTGCTCTGTCCAAAGCTATGCAGGCTGCTGGCTACCATTAGGCCTGTTAGGACAAGTAATTTTCTGAATTTCATGATCGTATTGATTAGCTAAATAATTTTTTCTAGTATGGATTCTGTTGTAACTGTCCCTTGCTGGCATCGATCTCTACACCGTTGATAGGTACGACCAGATGCTTGCTTTCCAGGGTGTAGGTTTTAGGCGTATTGAGGTCAACAGCTGTTATACTAACCTGGTAGAAATCTCTTTTTACAGTGATATCATCCGCAGCATAGTCGTTGACACTAAATCGGCGTATATCGTACCAGCGCATCACAAACGGAAGTTCACGGCGTCGCTCGGCGAGCACTTGTTTGATGGCTTCGTCTTTGTTAGAAGCTGTAAGCGCACTATAAGTAGACATCCGTTTTTGACGTAGGGTATTGACCGCCAATAAGGCGTTCGGAACATCGCCTTTTCGGGCCAGCACCTCGGCTTTGTTAAGAAGCATCTCCGCTCTGGTAGGACCTGAAACCAAGGTGCTCCCATCGGTAAACATGGTGTACCGATACGCAGCTGGTGTCACGACACTGAAACGTCGGCCTCCATTAGGGATCATCAGGTGCTTGTAACGGAGATCGTTAGCCTGATCGTATAGGGCCACCAATGTGCTGCTCGGACTATACCATTGCGCACCGGTGTATTGATAGCGGCTGTAATAGAGCTCACCCCAATAGAGGTATTTTGCGGCGTTCCAGTCGTTTAACTCACTGTATTTGAGCGTTGCAGCCGGATTGCTGTATGAAGCGCTTCTGCCCGGAAGAATGCTGTTATAATCTACTAAGTTTACGGTGCCGGACTCCAGTGCTTTGTTTGATTCGGCCAAACTCTTATCATAGTCGCCAGTGAATAGATAATACCGGCTCATGAAAGCGGAAATGGCTTTTTGGCTCACACGCCAGGTCTTTCTAGGATCGACATCGGTTTCGGCTACTTTCTTCGCTTCTTCGATATCGGCCAGGATAAAATCGTAGGTTTCTTTCAAGGTTGCGCGTTTTAAGGACTCCTCGTAATCGACGGTGCGCTTGAGCGGAAGTCCTAAGCTATTCATATTGGCCGCAGCGTATGGCGCACAATAGTTGTTGACAAGGATCCAGTAAGACATCGCCCGGATAAAATGGGCATCTGCTTTTACCCGTCTGCGACTGGCTTCATCACCGCTCACCAGATCTATATTTTTTAATATGACATTTGCGGTGAAGATCTTTTTGTATTCTCCGCTCCACAACTCGTCTGTAGCGAGGTTTTCAATGCCCTCAGGAGAGGATACATAGCGTTGGAGATTGCTGACAGTAAAAGCCGTAACATTGTTTTTGTACAGCTCCTTGCTGATCTCGGTGTCATCCGTAGCGTAGGTAGCTGCGTAATTCTCCTCTCTGGAAAATGCTATCGCGTTATCTACTAAGGCCTCCAACTGATCTACGGTTTTGATGCTGGCCTGTTTTTTGGGTTCTTCGGATAAGTATTTTTTGCAGCTTGCGGTCATTAGTATCGCAACGGCAAGCCCTATATATGTGAACACTCTCATGTCTGTCTCTTATTAAAATTGAAAATTGATACCGAATGTATAACTCTGTGCAGGACGCATCGTGCCCGGTAACCAATCCGGATTGTAACCTTTCGAATTGGCACGCCAGATCAAGCCAAGGTCACGTGCCTGGACGAATAGGTTGACATTGTTCAGGCGGATGGCTTCTGTCCAGCGGTTGGACAGTTTGTACCCTAAGCTAAGCTCTTTAAATTCAATGTAAGATGATTTTTCGACCTGGCTGCTCAAAGCTTCACTGTAACGGTCCCAAAGGTATAGATTGGTCTCATCAGGCAGTGCAAATCCCGGAATATCAGGTTTTCCGGCAAGCACATCATTGACATACTTGTTGACGAAAGTCTTGTCGGACCCCACAAGTGCAGCGTAGTTGAAGGTAGGATTGCGGTATACCCCTCCCATCTTGCCCAATAGGATAAACATGATGTTGAAGTTGCCTACCTGTACCGTATTGGTCCAGCCCAAAGTATGTGGCGGTACGTCGGTACCCATATAATGGAGAAAAGGAAGTCCTAAACCTCTATTGTAAATAGAGACATCATTAAATGTCTGCGGGCTATTGTTTGGTCCGGCTACATGCGGTACACCATCGATCATGCCGATATAATCGAATGCGTAAACCGAACCGACGGGGCGGCCTTCGACAAAAGTACCAGTGATCAACTGATAGGTGTAGAGCGACGGATTGTACAGCGCATCAATATTGTTGGCATTGTACGCGTAGTTGAAATTTGTGCTGTACTGAATATTTTTGGCTATCGCTAAATTAGTACCCAGAGCGAGCTCAAATCCTTTGTTGGTGATCTCGGCATTATTAAATTTCTGCGATTTGGTTCCTGTCGCTGAGGGCAGGGCAATCTGTCCGATAATGCCCGAACCTTTTTTGCGGTATAGATCCACCGAACCGAAAAACTTGCTCTTGAAAAAGGAGAAGTCTATTCCGAAGTTGGTCGAAGCGGTTTTTTCCCAGCGCAGTCTTGGGTTTCCATTGTCGGCAATGGTGGCAGTAATGGTTCCTGTTGAAGAATTTAAGCTCCCGCCCACATTGAGCAAGGTCGCTGTCGAAGTAGAATTTTCCATGTTGCCGTTTTTACCATAGGTCAGACGCATCTCCAGGCGGTCTACATAGTCCTGCGCGGCCATAAAGTTTTCTTTGGCGAGATTCCACTTGGCACCTACAGACCACAACGGTGACCAGCGCAGTTTGGGGTCGTCGGTAATGAAATTGGATGCATCGCTCCGTATGCTACCCGATAGGGTGTAACGGCTGAGATAGGTATAGGCCGCATTTCCATAAAGGGAGATGAACTTGTTTTTCTGCCATCTGAAGGTTGTATTGCCCCCCGGAATGGTCGTTGGGGAACCTTCAAAATCAGTAAACTGGTCAACCGAGCTGCCGTAACCGTAAGGCGGTGTCGTTGCCTGAAGCTTATCACCATAGTAGCCGTATACAGTAGGGTTGATCGTACCCTTGGTCAGGTACTGGGACATTTCCATCCCTCCGATAGCCGAGATATGATGATCCGAACCGAAAACCCTATCAAAATTCAATTGATTCCTAAAAACAAAACTCTGTATGTCCTCCTGCCCTAGTTCTTCAGCATTGAAGCCATCTTCGTATTGTAACATGCCACGTCTCAGGATGCCGCCTTTAGGGATATAAGCCTTACCTACGGTCTTGGTATCATCGTCGTACTGTGTTTTTCTATTGATCAGACTACGAACGTAGAAGGTGCTCTCATCATAGATACGCTCGCGATCGATCTTGTTTCGCTCATATTGAAACTTGGTATCGAAAGTAAGACCCGGAATAATCTTTAGATTAAGTCCGGTCTGCACACGGGCATTGATGCGTTCGTCGGTAAAATCGCGGCCACGTACTTCGCGTAGCAGGTTGTACGACCAATCCGAATAGGTAAATTTTCCGGTAGGGATAAGTCCCAGCTGCTCGCGGTTATAGTCTTTTAGATTGACGCCATAACTACCATCTTGGTTCAATAGCAGCTCATAAGGCGATAGTTCCTCTATTTCAGCAATAGTCGCACCGCCGTATTGTTGTTTTTTGTACTGCAGGTTGGCGCCCAGGTTGAACTTTAGGAAAGAGGTAATGTTGAAATCGTTGTTGAAATTCAGGTTGAAACGATCATAACCATTTTTCTGGAAAGAACCTTTGCTGTTTTCATAGAGAACAGAAGTATAGTTGCGTATACGCTCGTTGCCAGCCTGCAAATTGACATTGTATTGATTGAGTACGGCTCTTTGCGTCAGCAAGTCGTGGAGCTGACCCCGATTGTCGATTTTGCTCAATCTGTCTAGCTCGGCATTCATGTCGGCTGTAGACATTGTGCCATATTGATTGGCATATAGCGCTTCTTGCGCTAACGTCAACGAGTTGGTAATATCTCCAAACGAATTCGCATAAGGGTAGAAAGCCCAGTTGTTTTCATAAGCCTTACGTTCGTAGGCAACCTGATCAGACGAATTGGCCTGGGTAAGGATGTAGTTGAGATCCGGTCTTCGCGATATTCTGGAAAATGCACTCCCCTGGATCGTGAGCCTGTTGTCGGTTTTTGCTTTTTTGGTGACAATAACAATCACACCATTAGCGGCACGCGCACCCCAGATGGATGCCGCGGCAGCATCTTTAAGTACAGTGACGGATTCGACATCATTGGGGTTGATATCCGAGAAGTTGCTACTGGATATCGGGAAGCCATCGACCACGATCAGCGGTTTACTATCAGCATAAAGGGTGCTATTGCCCCGGATCAGGAAGTTTACACTACCGTCTTCATTTTCCTTGGCCTGCATACCGGCTACTGTACCCTGTAGGGCACTGGAAAGATTGGATGTAGGACGCTTGCCCAATACCGATTGTCCGACCTGACTGAATGATCCTGTCGCCCGTTCTTTCGAAATCGTCTGATAGCCTGTACTGACTGTGACATCGACACCTTCCAGTGTCGATAAACTTGGCGTCAGCTGAATCAGCCCCATGGATTCCTTGACTTTGAGAGTAAGCGGCTCATAACCGACGTAGGATACCAAAATCATGGCATCCCGATCGGGTACTCGTAGACTGAACGTGCCGTCTTTGCCTGTTGTGGTCGTCATATCGCTCTGAACCACGCGTATGGAAGCACCGGAAAGGTTTTCCAAATGTTCATTCACGACCCGCCCGCGGATGACCAACTGCTGCATAGCCGCTGCAGCTTCCGTCTTTGGTTTTAATGCGATAATATCCGTATCTATACGATACATAATATTGGTATTTTTAAAGATCTGATTTAGGACGTCGACTAGCGGAGCGTCTTTTACGGTTAGGTTGAGACCATTGACTTTTTTGATTAGTTGTGCATCTCCAATAAAATCGTAACCGCTTTGTTTACGGATTTTATTGATAATAAGCTCTAAAGAAGCATTTTTTTCTTTTAGCGTTATTTTTTGAGCAAAGCCACTGGCATATACCTGGCAAAGGCCGAATGTCAGTATCACAATGATTAGTTTCATCACGACGAGCGTTTTGTGGAGGATATAGACAGGCGTCCCCCTCCATTTTTCAAGGTAAAAATTCATACATTTGAGTAATTTGGGTTAGATGCTATTGTTAGTTTGTTGGAATTAATAATTGGGGCCCAAAAATGTACCGGATGTGTTCGCTGCACATTCGGTTTTTTTATGACCCAATTTTAGTTTTTTACTAGGGCGGCTGTTTCATGTTTTCTGCTTTATTAAGGTTAGTATTTATTTTATCTGGTTAGGATATGACGACAATCTTTCGTCCCGTACGTTTGAATTTAACATCGGCCGCAGCCTCCAGTGCACGTAGTACAGCAGAAAGGTTGCGGGATCGGGATACGGCACCGATATAGGTCTTCGCTGAAGGAGTCTTTTCATAAGTGAATTCGACATCGTACCAGCGCTCTATCTTACTAAGGATGCTGACCAAGGTTTCGTTATCGAAATTAAAGTAGCCGTTCTTCCAGGCCAAAGCATGCTCGGTATTGATATGGGCCAGCTGTATCTGTTTTGTATCTTCGTTAATTGTACTTTGTTGACCGGGTTTTAGTAAGACCGAACTGTTATTGGCAATCCTATTTACTTTGACAGCGCCTTCTAATAGTGTGGTTACTGTGGATTCGGATTCGTAAGCCGATATGTTGAAATGTGTACCCAGTACTTCTATGGTTTGGTCCTTACTACGTACTTTAAAAGGTTGTTTTTTATTGGGGGCCACTTCAAAGTAAGCTTCACCAAGTAATTCTACCACGCGTTCTTTGCTGTCAAATCTGGATGGAAATTTTAAGGAGGAATAGGCATTAAGCCATACCTTGGTTCCGTCTGCAAGTACGATATTGTATGCTCCGGTCCTAGGGGTTTGGAGTGTATGAAATATGGGGGCTTCGGATATTGAAGTGGTACCCAAATTCTGCCGTAAGTCCGGACCATCAGCATAACTGATGTTTGCGCCTACGAGGATGGTATTACTATGCTCGCTTAACTGGATGGCACTTCCGTCACTGCTCAGTAAAACAGCTTTGTTGCCCCCCGGCTGGATATCAGCCTGCTGCAAAGCAGCCTGATCTATAGCTGTCTTATCGGATTGTCTCCTAGAGAAATAGCTGCCCCCCAGTAATAAGACTAAGGACGCTGCCACTGCACTTATTTTAAGGATCTGATTCTTCCTTCTTATCCTCTTGATAGTATAGTGGATATCGGAGTCTATTTTGTTTTTTACTTCTTCCTGAATACGCATTATATCCTCCGGATTCGCTGTATATCGGCTTTCTTTGAGCTGTTGAAGATGCCAGGTTTCTACCCAAGATTTCTCCTCTTCGGAACAGGTGCCTTGGCGGTAACGTTCAAGAATCTCTTTTGCGTTTTTGATCTCCATGATAACAAAGGTTTAATACGTTTCTTTGTTATATGTAGGTTAACGTGGAAAAAAGTAGTAGATGGAATTTAAAAAAAAGTAAAAAAAAGTGATGTAAATTTTGAACGCATGATTTTCAATGCGTTACTAACTTGTTTACGTACCGTATTTAGGGAAACATTGCTTTGTCTTGCAATTTCTTCATAGCTTTTTTCTTCCTGACGGCTCAGGATGAATATCTCGCGCATCTTGGGTGGCAGATTCATGATTTCTTTTTCGATCTGTTGTTGCAGTTCTTTTTCGAGGAGGTAGTTGTCGGTCGAATATATCCCCTGATCTAAAAAATGCTGTAGCGAATCTGCATAGCCCTGTCTAACTTTTTGCTTGTCGATGTAGTCGAATAACTGGAAACGCACGGCGGCATAGATGTAAGAAGAAAAACTCGTATTTATTTCTAGCATCGTTTTCGACCAAAGGGAAACAAATACATCCTGAAGAATATCCTTGACCACCTCTTCATCGGAGATAATTTTACTCGCATAGATAAATAAAAGTGGGAAATATCGTTCATATAGGAGGCCAAACGCTTGTTCATCTTTTTTTAAAACAAGTGTTATCAATTCTTTATCCGATAAATCTGTGTAGCAATACATTCGTTAGTCAGAACCTGAAATCAAACTTACATTAAAATTGACAAAATACAAATTCTCGGGGTATGATTTATGGGGAACCCGCTAAGTCTACAGACCAGAAAATATTCGCCTATTTTTATCTGCCCAGGGATGCAAGATTATCTTTCAGGCCAAAAATGCGCTCTAATCAAGACAAGGACCAGCCAATAGCTTTGTCACTTCAATGTAGTTCAGATTATCCCGATTCAAAAGTTTAGCATATTTTCCTATATTTATGCCATGCTCCAAGAGCTCCTGTTATGTCAATTGCTTAATACATCTTAAATCACTTGGAAAATTTGCAGACATCTCTACCATATGATATTGAATCGCTTTTTCAGCAGTATTACAAACAACTCTGTCTATTTGCAAACAATATACTGAATGACGAAGCGTTGGCCGAAGATATTGTCCAGAGCTTTTTCGCCGGTCTCTGTGAGGGACGGAATGCCCTGCCCGAAGATAAAGGTGCACGCAAGGGCTATCTTTTTATTGCCGTCCGAAACAACTGCCTCAAACAGATCCGAAGTGAAAAAGTAAAAAGTAAGTACTTCGATCAGCTCGACAAGGACATGATCGAAGAACAAACGATCATGGATGCTATGATGCAGGCCGAAGTTATCAACCAGCTGATGGAAGCGATCAACCAATTGCCGCAGGGCTGTAAGCAGGTGCTGCACATGGCCATTTTTGAAAAGCTCTCCAACGATGAAATTGCCAATAACCTGACCATTTCCATTAATACCGTCAAAAGTCAGAAAAAAAGAGCGATACAGCTTCTACGCGAGCGTCTGGATAGCCGGATGCTAGCACTCCTATTATTTTTACTACCTGACTAACAACACCTTACACTTTTCTCTATTTTTCCTTCCATCCTTTTACATCCCTTGTGGCTCTTTTAATCAAACAACCGATTGAAGAACATGAAGGATCACCAATTTATACTAGTAGATTACTTAGTAAAGCACTTTAGTGGGACACTAAGTCACACCGATATACAGTCCCTTCAAAAGATCTTTGAAGATGATCCTACCTTGCGCGATCAATGGGAGAAATATACCAGTCAAGGCGTCAAATCCAGCGATGCCCAGTTTTGGAATAGCCTTGACCTCGATCAGGCAAGAGCTAAAATCTTAACCCACGAACCTACCAAATCCGCAATCCGATCAGTCGGAATTCGCAGCATCCGAAACTTAAAAATCTATGTGGGTATAGCCGCCAGCGTGCTCGTCATTATTGGCATCACGCTGTTCTTAAATACAATATATCAGGATAAGCAGATTGTTGCCGATCAGGTGTATCATTATAAAAATGATGTATTACCCGGAGGGCAGAAAGCCACACTGACACTTTCTAACGGTAAGACGGTAGAACTATCCCAGGAGCAAGCGACCTTAAAGGAACAGCATGGTGAACAGCTCCAGATTAGCGATGGACAACTGCATTACAAACAAAACAGCGAGCTGGCAGAACTTGCTACCTTAAAAAATACCTTGACAGTTCCGGCATCCGGTTTCTACCGGATGGTGCTGCCCGATGGCACCAAAGTCTGGGTCAATTCGGCTTCCGAGTTGAGCTACCCTTTGGCCTTCGGCAAATCGATCCGACAGGTAGAACTGCGCGGTGAAGCTTACTTTGAAGTGGCGCACGAAAAAAATCGACCATTTATTGTCCGTACTGCCCATGGTGATATTAAAGTCTTAGGCACCGCTTTCAATCTAACGGCATACAAAAGTAGCTCATCCAATGTCACACTGATCAATGGCAGTATTCAGCTGACCAATAGAAACAAGACAACAAAACAGCTAATCCCAGGGCAGAAAGCGGAATTCGATGGCAGTGACATGCGCATCTCTCAAGCGAATATTGAAAAGGAAACCGCTTGGCAGCAGGGCTACTTCTATTTCGAGCATGACCAGATACAGGATATTATGGAGCAACTGGCGCGATGGTATGATATTAAAGTCATTTACCAGGGTCAGATCACCAAGAAAACTTTTGGTGGAAGCATTAGTCGAAGCGTCAGTCTGGCCGAAGCCCTGGAATTAATAAAACGTGGTGCCGGAGTTGAATTCGTCATTGACCAAAAAACCGTCACGGTAAAGAACAAGAATTAACAAGACAAGCAATTATTAAAGGAGGACCTACCTATGATCTAAATATTTACTTAACCAAACTTAGCGGTACCGCGTCAGTCGACGCTAACCAAAGGTACCTGAGTACCTGAATTAAAACCAAAAAACCAACCCTATTGCTGAATATATGAATTACTTTATCAAATGTAAAGATTACTTGTTCGGGCGTCGAATGACCGAACCCAGCTTTACGCCCCTCATTTCAAAAAAGGTCAAAGCCACCTTGTTTCTAGGATTACTATTTACCTATGGTGTATATGGTAAATCAGAAGCACAGCAGGTCACCATGCATGTCAAAAAACGCGACCTGAAAACTGTCTTTCAAGAAATCAAAAAACAAACTGGCTATCATTTCTTTTATGACGAAAGCCTCTTTAATGGCTTAAAGATGGTGAGCGTCAATGCCAACAATCAAAAGCTGGAAACTCTCCTTAAGGAACTATCGGACGAACTGCCGGTTGCGTTTGAGATACACAAAAAACATATTGTCGTGCTGCCCAGCGCACCCAAAAATACCGTCCAGGTGCAACAGCAACAACAATACAGCATTAAAGGCAGATTGACTGCCAGAAAAGACGGAGCGCCTATTGAAAATGCAACCATCAGTTTAAATGGAAGTACGACCAGAACATCTTCGGATAGCAATGGAAACTTTTCACTTAAATCTACATCTGCAGAAGGCAGCCTAACGATTTCCCACCTATCCTTCAAACCGCAGACCGTAAAATTCAGCAGTGCTACTGCCAGCAGCTTAACGATATCACTGGAAGAAAACGACAGCGCGCTGGAAGAGGTTGTTGTTGTCGGCTTCGGTACACAAAAGAAAGTCAATTTAACAGGTGCCATTTCACATGTCGGTAAGGAGGCTTTCGAAAATCGGCCGGTTGCCAATATCGGTCAGGCTTTACAGGGCCTTGTTCCCAACCTGAACATTACTTTTGGAAATGGTTCACCAAACAGTACGCCCGGATTTAACCTGAGAGGCGGTACCTCCATGAACTATAATGCAAATACACAGGTCTTTGAATCCGTCAATGGCGATCCTTTGATCATCATCGACGGCGTAGAAAGTACGACCGGTGCCTTGAATCAGCTCAATCCGAATGACATCATGGACATGTCTTTTGTCAAAGACGCCTCTGCGGCTGCGATCTATGGTACCAAAGCGGCATATGGGGTCATCCTGGTCCGTACCAAACGGGGAGAGTTTAATCAAAAAGGCAAAATAGCGTACAACTTCGACTCCAATTTTGATACGCCATCGGGGCTTCCTGATATCCTCAACGCCTATGAGATCCAAAAATCAGGTATGGACAGGACATTATGGACAAATGGCAAACCCGGTACGGCAGATGAAAAAAAACTGGAGATGATCCAAAAGTATATGGATAATCCCACGCCAGAAAATGCTTGGTATCAGGAGGGAAACAGCATCATTTGGGTAGCCAATGTCAACCCATTTGAAGAAGCAGTCAAAAAATGGACGCCGATGCAAAAACATACCCTCAATCTCAGTGGTGGTGCAGAGTCCATTAACTACTATATCTCCGGCGGCTTACAGAATCAGTCGGGTATGTACAAGATCAACACTGATAAGCTGAAACGCTACAATGCCCTGATGAATATCAATGCCAAGGTGAATAGCTGGTTCAGTGTTTTTGGAAAGATAGGTTTTGATCAGACTAATTTCAATAGCCCCTATATCGTTGGTGGTAAAGGAAGTATATGGTCTGCCATGATGGGCGAGACAAACAAAAATATCAATATGCCCATCCAGACCGGGCCGAATGATCCTCTGCCCAATACCTACACCGATAATATCCTGGCCTGGCTAAGCTATGGGGCCAATAACCAGTCCACGGACAGAAGGGTATCGCTCTTGATCTCGCCCGAATTTACCTTAATTCCAAATGCCCTGAAACTAAAGGCCGACCTCAGCTATCAACCACAGTCTTACAGCCTGAGCCGGTACAGTCCCAAGTTCAACCAAGTGGTGGACTCTTGGCAGTATACCTCCCAACAGGCCGAAGCCGCGGAAAACCGGGCTTATTTTGACAACAATAACACCAACAAATATTTGGTTAATATCTATGCTGATTATAAGAAGACCTGGGCTGAGAAGCACAATTTTTCAGCAGTAGTGGGTTACAATCAGGAACAGACCAAATTTAATCAGATCACCAATACCTTCCGAAAGTTGATTTCTCCAGATATACAGAACCCTGATGCTGCTGAGGATCCATCTTTGCATACAGTATCCCGGAATGCGTATACGCTTGCTGGACGCGCCCTATTCGGACGAGTGAATTACAACTTCGCTGAAAAATATTTCTTTGAGAGCAATCTGCGCTATGACGGCAGTGCCAAGTTTACTGAAGAAGATCGTTTTGTGACTTTTCCTTCCTTCTCTGCCGGCTGGCGGATCTCGCAGGAGAATTTTATGGAAGGTACAAAAAGTTGGCTCAACGAACTTAAGCTGCGCGGAAGCTGGGGAAAACTGGGCAATCAGCCCTCATCCATCTATCCGTATCAGGCAACCATGGGTACCGGAAAGGCTCCTTACCTGATCAATGGCCAACAGATCGTCTATATCAATCCGCCGGGACTGGTATCTCCCTACCTGACCTTCGAGAAAGCCAGAACCTGGAATATCGGATTGGATGGTACATTTCTCAAAAACCGCCTCGATGTTACTTTTGAGTATTATAATCGTAAAACAACAGATATCCTGACCGATGGCAGTGCTGCCTTCCCAACAGTTTTGGGCACTACTGCACCATTGGAGAACTCGGGAATACTCGAGACAAAGGGATTCGAACTTTCTTTCCTTTGGAAGCAGACCATTAACAGTGAGCTCCGCTATCGTGTAGGCCTTAACCTATCCGACTACCTAACCAAAGTACAGCATTATGCTGCCAATACCACCATGATGATTGCAAACCCTCAAGGTAGAGAGGTGATGTATGACGGTAAAACAATCGGTGAAATATGGGGATACCGTACTGGTGGAATACTGCAGGAAAGTGATTTTGTCGGACGAAACGAATCAAATGGCAACTGGATCTACAATGGAGCTAATCAGGGCAACGTTTTTCCGGGTTATATCTGGTATCAGGATCTTGGCGGCCCTGAAGGGATTCCAGACGGTAAAATAGATGCCGGATTGAATACCCTGGCCAATCCGGGTGACCGTGTCGTCATCGGAAATTCCACACCACGTTATCGCTTTGGGATCACTGGAAATGTCCAGTATAAAAATTTCGATCTTGATTTCTTGTTCCAGGGCGTACTCAAGCGGGATGTCTGGACCAGCTTACCTTCTTACTGGGGCGGTGGCGCCGGGTCAAAATGGATGTACGAACGTTCCTGGACACCTGAGCGTACCGATGCGGAGTTTCCGATGTATGGCTCTTCGGTAAACGTGCAGGACCGGTACCTGATCAACGGGGCCTACCTCAGACTGAAACAGGCGGTATTGGGCTATACCTTGCCCAATCAGCTGACCAAACGATTTGGCGTCGAGCGATTACGTTTCACACTTGCCGGTTACAATATTTTTGAAGTCACAAAAATACCGACAATTTTTGATGTCGATCAGATCTCTGCCGATTATCCACAAAAGCGGTCTATTGCTTTTGGTGCTCAAATTGTCTTCTAACTAAACTATTATGAAAAAGAACATATTCAGATTCATCGTCATGGCTGCCGCAACATCCCTGTTGTTGACCCAATCCTGTAACGATAAATTTTTACAACTAAGTCCCGAAACCGATCTATCGCGGGACAACTCACTACGTACTGAAACGGAATTGACACTCTACCTGAATAACCTCTATAGCCGATATATTCTAGGGCATGGTACGGGCTGGGCAGATGCCAAGGTAAACCCCAATGTTGTCGGCGGCAGCCATCTGCTGGCCAGCGATTTTATGACCGACAATATGGTCCGCTATGGCAATATTAACAGTATGCTGGACAATACCTTTATTCCGCAAAATGCAGGCACTTCGGTCGACTGGACATGGGAAAACCTGCGTTCGGTCAATTATTTTATCCAACACTATACAAACGCTTTGCCCGCTGTGAATAATGACATTACCCGACTGAACAAATATCTCGGGGAGGCGTATTTCTTTAAATCCATGGATTATTACCGCAAGCTTATGCTGTTTGGCGATGTACCCTGGCTTTCAAGCGATTTCAACATCGACAGTAAAGAATTGTTCAACCCTAGGGATAAGCGCACCGTGGTCGCCGATTCCTTAATCAAGACTATCGATATGGCCATTGCGGGACTAGAAGGCGTCACCGGCCGTCCCGATGGGCGCATCAATCAGGATATGGCACTATTTTTAAAAGCAAGAATAGGCCTGTTCGAAGGTTCCTTTCGCACCTATCACAACGAGTTATCCTTGCAAAGTACAGCAAAATCTTTCCTAGAAGCTTCTGTAGATGCCTGTGAAAAAATCATAGCCACTGGTCGCTATCAATTGTATGCTACGGGTGAAACACCTTACTGGAAACTGTTTACATTCAAGAAAGATCCAAACTCCGACGGCAACAAAGAGGCTATTTTAGCCAAGGTATATGATGGTACTGTGGTGGGCCATGCCACCCAACGGTATTGGGACCAGAACAATAGTGTTTCGGGAGCACGGCCGGCAGGTGGGGCCACACGTGGGCTTATTGACGAATACCTCTGTATTGATGGAAAGCCGATCTATTCTTCGGGATCAGCCGGCAACTATACCGCCAATCCGCTATTCAAGGGCTACGATGGCCTATGGTCCGAACTTGAAAACCGCGATCCGCGCCTAAAGCAGACCATTAATTACCCTAGTGAAAACCGCTCCCTGTTTAACAGAACGGATGGGACCACCAACCTCGAAAAAAATGGGATCACCTATCCCCGACTGTCCTATAATGTCGGTGGCGGCACGACAGTAACGGGCTACCTTCCCATTAAACACTGGATGGGCGACCGGACCGAAAATGAAGCGACAACAAACGGCCAGCAAACGGCTATCGAATTCCGCTACGGCGAAGTACTGCTGATGTTGGCCGAAGCAAAAGCAATATTAGGTACGCTGACCCAGAATGATCTGGATCGCACGATCAATCTGTTGCGCCAGCGCGCAGGATTTGACTTTGCAAAATATCCTGGCAGCAAATTAGAGCTTGGCAACCCGCCTGCAGACCCTAGGCTCGATGAGATCTACGCCACAAAACTGGATTATGCCGTTAGCCCCATCATCCGTGAGATCAGGCGTGAACGTCGTGTAGAAATGGTCTTGGAAGACCGCCGTTACGAAGACCTGATGCGCTGGAAAGCCGGTAACCTGATGACCATTCCCCTACGTGGAATGAAATTTACAGCCGAAAAAGGAAAACTATACGATGGTACACATACCGCCAAACCGATTATTGCCTTAAAAGAAGAAGTCAATAAAGATATCTTTTTGGATAACAACGGATTTATTATCGCCTATCCAAGGAGTGCGAACATCAGCAATGGTACTGCGCTATGGGCAGATTACCGCTATTATTGGCCCCTGCCTTTATATGATTTAGCTTTAAATGGTAGTCAACTGGTTCAGAATCCAGGATGGTTGGGCGCAAAATAAGGAGGATAAAAAAAATAATATCATGAAACCATCATGATTTATTCAAACCGAGTGAAACGAGTTCATGAATACAACTAAAAAACAAATCATGAATGAATAATCGCACTGGGGAAAGAATAAATCTGATAGCTTCATCACAATTGAAAAACAAACCGAGTGAAACGAGCTCATTTATACCGATGAGATTAACACTTATAAATAATTTATACAGATGAAAATTAGATCAAATATATACCTTTTGCTAAGCTGCCTGTGCGGAAGTTTAGTTTTGCATTCCTGCAAAAAAGATCTTGGTCCGATCAAAGACAATTTAACCGTTCGGGAAGCTATACTTTCGGGAGGATTTATGCAGATCCCCATTAAAATCGGAACACCGCTGCAGATCAATCTGGCAGTCAATCCCGGAAATCGTACCGTAACAGACGCGACCTATAGCAACAAACATCCCGAAATTGCCACTTATAGCAATACAGGTCTGGTTACTGGCTTAGCCGTCGGCAAGGACACCGTCACCATACGATCTGGCGAACTGAATGTATGGTACATTGTCAATGTAACCAATTAAAAGCCGACAATCGACAAGCTCAAAAAAAATGGTAGAGGTGACCATCGTTAATTTTTGTTTAGTTTGACTATCAGGCCGGATGGCCTGATAGTCTTCTTTTATTGACCCGGAAATATCCCAGCCAAAAACCAACGATAGACAAGCGATAGTAAATAGCAGGTATCAAAGCGATCATGAATGATCGCCTGAAGTTTTTCAATTCGGACTTCTCAAAAAAAGCAATTCCAAAACATGAAAAAAATAACGATAAAAGATATTGCCAAGGCCATGGGGTACTCGATAGGCACCATATCCAAAGCGCTCTCAAACAGTCATGAAATCAGCCCGGTAACTAAAGTTGAAATCCAAAAATTTGCCAATGAGCATGGCTATCAATCCAATCAATATGCTAAACTATTGCGTAAGGGGCGAACGAATATTATCGGTATGATTGTTCCTTCGATCGGCAATCCGTTTTTCTCGCAGATTCTCGAAGGCATTGAAAGAGAGATGTCCGAAACGACTTATAACCTGATCATTATGCAGAGTGCGGACGACCCCAAGCTTGAATTGAAACATTTAGAAATGTTGTCAAAAAAGGGGGCAGACGCTGTCGTCATTGCCGCTACAGGGAATAATATTTCGTTAAAATATCTGCAAAATTTAAAAGATCACGGTATCCCTATTGTCCTTATTGACCGGACCAATTATGCTATAAATACTTATAAAATCGGAATAGATAATTTTAAAGTGGTTTACCAGGGAATTTCTCAGCTCATCCATCAAGGCAAAAGAAAAATTCTCTTTATTTCCAATCTATCGCCAGGAACTTCAACGGAGCGCCGGCGCGGTTATATTCAATGTCTGCGGGATTTTGACATAGCTTATAATTCAGATTATCTCCTATCGATAGAAACCAATAGCGGAAGAATGGAGGTGCTGGAACGATTAAAAAGTCACATTACACATCTCGTTAATTCAAGTACGCCACCCGAAGCAATTTTTACCGCATCAGATCAACTCACCTATTTAACGTTAGAGGCTTTACAGGTAACCGGAATAGCCGTACCAAATCCCTTGGCCCTTATTGGTTTTGCTAATTTTCAATACACAAATATTTTTCAGCCGTCATTGTCAAGCATTGTACAGCCTTCGCATGAAATCGGCTCTCAGGCTTTCGCTATTCTCAATAAAATTTTGGACAGTTCGGATAACGCGATTACAACATCCTATCAAAACATTGAATTACAAGCATCTATCCTGGCACGCAAGTCCTCTGAATAAGTGCATCAATTGAAACGTTTTCGTAAGTTACGCAAACGTTTGACTTAAACGCAAATTACTATAAATCAAAATATATTTTCTACTATAGATCTGTGTTTTGGTTAGCCCAAACTAACCACTACACATTAACAGTTATAGATTATTTATTTAAAAAATTATGAGAAAACAAACAAAAAAATGGATGCAAATCATTCAGAGAATTGCATTGTCCACCACAGTCCTATCACTTTTTTTCGCCTGCTCAAAACCATTGTCAGAGCAAAATACCACAGAAATCCGACGGACAAAGGCATCCTCGAACGTTGTTATCGATACGTCCCTGTCCAATCTTAAATTTGTCACCAATCCAGTCAATCTCAATATCATTATGTTTGTACCCACAGACAATCCAGCCTTACCCGGCTACAGAGCGCGCCTGTCACAGCTGTTTGTCCATTTCCAGGACTGGCTACATAATGAAATGGGACGCTATGGCTATAGCAATTATCTGGGTCTGGCAAAAGATTCTACAGGTCTGGTCAACATTATTGAAATTCCGGCAGTGGGAGCTCAAGCAGACTACCCCTACAGCTCAGCTATTTCAGCCGGTAAAATTATAAATGAGATCAATGCGTACAAAACCAGCCATCCGGGCCAATTTTCATCCAACAATCACTATTTGGTACTTTTGCCTGCAAGAACAGACGGCGATGGCAGCCAGCCATTCTATGGCTATGGAAAATACTGCTTTGCCGTGGACAATTCCTCCATGTCGGTCAATGGAATTCCAAACCCAAGTTCAAACTACCTCGGCGGTATGCTACATGAGCTGGGCCATGGATTAAACCTACCCCACAACCGTGCTAAATATGTCAGTGAAGAACCTACATTGGGCACATCACTGATGGGAAGCGGCAATGTCAGCTTTAGTAAGGGACAGCCTACTTTCCTAACCGGCTCCGATGCCGCAATTCTCAGCAGAAATGAAGTTTTTCAATCAGCAGTAGCGACAGCCAGTCCTTACCAGGCCCCCAGTTATTCCATACAACCTCAATTTGCAATTGACAACAGTCAGCAAAAAATCTTTATTACTGGAAATTATACTTCCAATTTACCTGTGAGTGAGATATTAGTCTATATGGATCCCAACGCGAACAACGAAGGTACCGGGGCCAACAAAGATTACAATGCCGTCACCTGGAAATTTACCCCCGTTTCCTCTGGAGTTATCCAAGGAACCATAGACCTCAATGAGCTTTACTACAAAGGCAATACACCTTACGAACTTAAGGTAAAATTATTATTGCAAAATGGCTACACCACTTCCAATGTTTACGACTTCAACTATGTCAACGGGCTTATTACGACCAACCAGGATTCGGTATATACCTATTCCAATGCATCCTATGCCGGTGTGAAAGGCAGCTTTGGCAAAGGGCAATATACCACTTCGGATTTATTGACAAAAGGCGTGACAGACAATAGTATCTCTTCCATTAAAGTTGGAGCAAATGTTAAAGTCACGCTATACAACGGAAATAATTTTACGGGCGATAGCCTCGTCGTAACATCTTCGTCTACCTATCTCTCGACTTTCAACGATAAAGTTTCATCCATGAAAGTACAAAACCGTTAGAGAGGGCCGAGCGCTACGATGAATACATTAATTTTTAGAAACATAAAAACAATCCTGCTTTTGCTATCTGCTCTGGCAGGATTGAACCTGTTCGGCCAGCCCACACCCTGGTTTACCGATGGTAAATTTGGTCTGTTTCTGCACTGGGGGCTGTACTCCCATACCGCAGGCGACTGGAATGGGCATCCCACCAAAGGGGGGGAACATTTTATGCTCTATGAGCGGATCCCGGTCAAAACCTATGCAAAGATCGCAGACCAATTTAACCCGACCGCCTTTGATGCCGACCGCTGGGTGCAGATGGCCCATGATGCCGGGATGAGATACATTGTGATTACCGCCAAGCATCACGACGGTTTTGCGATGTACAATTCGGCCGTCAGTGATTATAATATCGTCAAGAGAACCCCATGGGCCAAAGATCCCATGCTGGCGCTCGCGGCAGCCTGCAAGAAATACGGGTTAAAGCTCTGCTTCTATTATTCCCTTGGCCGCGATTGGGCAGATCCCGATGTACCGACCAACTGGCCCAGCAAAGCCGGCCGTAGCAATACCTGGGACTATCCCAATGAAGATGCTAAAGACCTGAGCAAGTATGTTGAGAACAAAGTCAAACCGCAGCTTCGCGAACTGCTGACACAGTACGGCCCCATCGGTATTATCTGGTTTGATACACCCGAGCTGATTACCAAAAAACAGAGTCAGGAGATCCGGGATCTGATCCATTCCATCCAGCCCGAATGCATTATCAACAGCCGGATCGGCAACGGCATTGGCGATTATGCCGTCGTCGAGCAAACGCTAGTTTCAACAGCACGCAAAAACTGGGAAGCCTGTATTACGATGAGTGAAAACTGGGGGTACAACAGGCATGATCAGAAATGGAAAAACCCCGAACTGCTGATTCGCAATCTCATTGAGGTCGTCAGCAAAGGCGGCAATCTGCTGCTCAATGTCGGGCCCAAAGGCGATGGCAGCTGGCCTGTCGAAAGCCAGGAAAACCTACAAGCTATAGGTGCCTGGATGAAGGTCAACGGCGAAGCCCTATACGGTAGCAGCGTCTGGAACGGGAATAAAGAAATTGTTACTGCCCAAACGGCAAACAAAGAATCCGACAAGGAAAAAGCCGGCATGAAGGACGCCGTCAATGATGCAACCCCAAAAGAAATTGTATCAGACTATCGTTTTACCCAGAAGGGGAATGTTGTCTATCTCTTTGTACGGAGCCCATCAACGGCGACGATTGACATTCCAGAGCTTGCCAAAAACAAACTTGCGATCAGCGCGATCAACCTCCTCGGCAGTCCATCGAAGGTCAAATGGACACAGGGCAAAGATGTCCTACAGCTGTCTTTACCGACAGTCAAAGACAAAAATATACCGATTTATGTCTATAAAGTCGATGCAAAGTAGCGTTTCCCTGATCTTACCGCCGTCAATTAGCTTGTTAGGTAAAACCAAAGGCAGCCAATCTTTAGGAGATAGGCTGCCTTTTTAACATAGATGCAATTCGATCAAAACTACCAAGGACTAAACCGTCGCAGCCATTTGATCGTTAAAGATGATAGGGAAAAATCCTTCGCAACTTTTAATTGGAAGACATAATCACAAATAATTGCAACGCATAATTACAAATCTCAAATTTATTGGATCACACCCCCCAAAGTCGGATCGACACCAACTCTCGGGTTGCTTAAGCCTGTTTTAAATGCTCCTATAGCCTCCTGTCCATTGGTAAAGCGCCAATCTGTTTCCTTATTGATATTAAACCATACGAAACTTCTTATTTTGGGAAACTGTGTTTCCAGCTGGGCAAACATATCGTTGATCCATGTCGCTTTATCGCCGCCCGTCGATGAACAGCCCATTTCAGCAATAAAAATCGGTTTGCTGGGATAAGTCGTAGTTAACTTATGATAAAGTGGACCGAAAACCTGCGCAAAAGACTGCCAGGAAGACCAGCTTTGGGAGGTCCCAAAATTGTAACCAACTTCGGTATTCATTTGTGGATTATGCACCCCAATTCAAAACTTCTTCACTGAAAATCAATGCACCTATAAATTCATCTGAAATATTATTTTGCCTAAATAACTTTCGCAAGGAGGATATCAACTGCAATTTAAGATGGAAGCCAGCACCTCATCCCGTAGATTTCGGGCGATCGGAATTTTGTAATCTCCGATATGCAACTGATTACCTTCTATGATTGCTATCCTACTTTTATTGACAAGATAGGATCGGTGACAGGCGATAAAGTGGTGAGCAGGCAGTGTGCTCATCATCTGTTGGAGGCTGCAATACGTCACTTCACGCGAATCTATCGTCTGCACGATCACATAGTTGCCCATACTCTGCACGAATAGAATATCGTGAAGAAAAATCTTCTTTAACTGTTTGTCCACCTTCAGAAAAATATGCGCATCGGGAGAAGTTGCCAACATACCTGCCGATGGAGCAACGGTGCTGAGCACATCCAATGCCCGATTGGCGGCCTTAAAGAAGCGTTCAAAGGGCACTGGCTTTAACAGATAATCGACAATTTCCAGCTCATAGCCGCGCAATGCATACTTTTCGTAGGCAGACACAACGATTATCTTGGGCGGATTGCTTAAGCTGGCTATATAATCTAAGCCCGATATCTCCGGCATCTCAATATCAAGAAAGATAAGATCAAGGGGATGCGAACGCAGATATTGGCTCAACTCGATCGCATCTTCACATTCAACAACAAGCTTCAGAAAATCTATTTTTTCGATGTAGGATGCGATTCCTTTGCGCGCAAAAGGTTCGTCGTCAACTATAGCACATTTGATCTCCCTCATAAACGATTATATATCAAGTATTAACTCAGCAAAAAAATGCGTTGTATTGGCATGCGTATTCAAGGTATGTCGCTGCGGATAGAGCAATGCCAACCTCTTTTTCAGATTGGTAAGTCCTGCCCCCGACTCAGCTACCTTAGCCCGGGGAATTACTGGCTCAACAGCAGCTGTCCCGGATAAACTGTTTGAAATGCTAAAGCATATTTTAGTTGTTTGACGTTTGAGACAGATCGCTATCTCGTACTGCCCACGCACATATTTGAAGGCATTTTCTATCAAAGGCTGAAAAAGTAAAGGATAGATGCCGACACCTGTCCAATCCTCGTCAATGTCTTTACGCACGCTCAATCTTGCCGTTAACCGCTGCTGTTGAAACGCAATATAAGATTTTAAAAATGCAAGTTCCTGCTCCATGGATACCTTTTCATCCACCGTATAAATCTGGTAGCGCAACAGTTCCGAAAGCTGTTCGACACTTTTTTTTGCCAATGTATTTGATTCATCAATTTGAAAATAGACCGTATTAAGCGCATTAAAGAGAAAATGCGGGTGGTACTGACTTTTCAATAATTGCAATTCGGTATTTAGCTTGTCCGCTTTGATCTGCTCCACATAGATGCGATTGTCGGCCATATTCCTGTCGCTACGCTCATTCCGCAAAAACATGTAGTAAAGCAGAAACAAGGGAACATAAATCGCATTAACCAATATATAATCAATATAACCATCCCCCATATATATCCAACCCAGGTGTTCGGACACGAAGACCGTTGGATTCAATATCCCCATGATTTGCGCAATGGCAATGATATACTCGATCGTTACATTTGCTGTAACGACGGGCTTTGCCGCAAAGATCCGAGCAAGTCTACGCCGCCACAGCAGTGTTATGACGTAACAAAAAATCACCGAGATGAGCAGTCCCACCGAATGGATCTTAATACCACCAGACCAAAATTCATCTTTCTTGGTTAAATCGGTCACGACACGAAGAATATTGAAAGAAGCGATACCCCAGAGCGCCGGGCCTAGATATTGTATGGGGTTTACGCTTAATTTTGCTATGATCGCTCTCATGATATCAATAATTAATACGGCTATTTTCTTCCAATCGGTCATTGGCACGGTCGCTTTTTAGGTTACCTTTCTTTCCGCGATGTAATCGATAGGAAAGATTGATCCCCAAGGCTCTACTGTCGTACAACTCGCGATACTTCCCTTCCATAGCATCACTGCTAAAAATTATTTTAGGCCTGTTGGTCCTGAAAAGGTCATTGGCATAAATATACAAAGTTAATTTATCTTGCAAGAAGGTTTTGCGTACCACCGTATTCATAGACCAAAGGGAAGCCATGGTGGCCTGCCCTTCGGCAGTAGACCCGTTCCAGAAACCATTGAGGTCGAGGCTGAGTTTAAAAGGCAGACTTATCGTATTCTGTACCTGCAAAGAAGGAACCAGCCGCCTGTTGCGATGTACATCAGTTGCCGTCAGCCACTCAAAAGAGGTATAGTTCAGGTTCCCGTTCAGCTGTATATTCCACTTTTTCAGGGGGGAAATACTGGCCGCATTGAACCGCAACCCCACATTGGATGCATGCTCCAGATTCATCGGCATAACAACAGTCCGCCTTTGCTCGTCCAGGTTGTAGCTCTTGCTGATCGCATTTTGCCGCAGGTTATAGCGCAGCTGCAACGAATAGCTGTTTTTAAACAGCCAGGTCAGTTCCATCGTATGGACAAACTCGGGCTTCAATGCTGAGTTTCCCTTCTCGTACAAATAGGGGTCATTGACTTCAACAAAAGGGCTCAGGTCTTTGAAATTGGGACGATTGACCCGTCTGTGGTAATTGACCGAAAGCTTTTGTTTCGTATCCAGTGCATAGGTCATCGTCAGGTTGGGAAAGAAATTTTTATAGGATCTTAGCATGGTAAAATCTGTATCCTTGTCATTTGTGGTCCTGCTCTTAAAAGCAGCATCCTCAAAACGTAGCCCCACATCGATTTGAAAGAGGTCCGATGGGCTGAACTGCGTCTGCATAAATAGTGCTTTCAGCTGCTCCTCATGACCGAATGTATTGGTCAGATCGGCACGCCCTTGCCAACTGTTGTCATTAGCTTGCTGATAAAATGAATTGGTGCGCATATTTACCTGCGTCAATTTTCCACCAAAGGAGGTTGTCATATTTGGCCGGATGTCGAGCATGTATTTCGACTGTATCGTCGTAACAATAACCTTTCCTCCTGTCTCACCACGGAGTTTCTGCTGCAAGGCCACTACTGAACCATCAGCCCCAAATTTGTCCAGCAGCTGGTCTTGGGTTTCGGATTGTTTAAACTGTTGCCGGTCAAGATAATTTTCCCATTTGGAGCCAGCACCAAGTTGGATCGTTAAATGAGCTCCTGTACTAAAGTTATTAAAGGTATGCCCTAAGACATTTCCTGTTGCTATAGTGGAGTCCACCTTTGAAGAGCTGTAAAAGAAATTAGAACGAACAGCTTCCTGTTTGGTCCGTTCATGATCGTTGATAAGCACATAGGCACCCATTTTCACTTGATCATTTGGCGCATAATCGAGCGTGCCGTTGTAATAATGATTGCGATAATTTCTCTTTCTGACGGCGTCCATATCCAATCTTAATGCATTGCTCCCCATATCACCTCCATTGTTGATATACCTGGTCGAATTAACATCAATTAATTCCGTCCCTTCTCCATAAGAATAGGTATGCGACATAGTCAATTTGGACATATTGGCTGCGATGGCAATATTTTGGAAGGTCCTGCTATATTTTCCCTGTTCGGCATTGGTCGATAAAGAAACGCTGAGGCCACCTGCCGTCCGGTTGGCTCGTTTTAGATTGATAAACCGGGCATCACCGTTGGCATCCATCGTAGCATCTGGTTGCGTAATAAGTTCAACAACATCGAGCGATGCAGCTGGCAGGGAGGATAAATAATTGATCAGATTTTCGCCATCCATAAAATTTGTTTTGCCGTCGACCAGCAGCTGAATGCCTGCTTGCCCATTTAAACTGATCTTACCGTTTGCTAAAATGCTCACACCAGGCATTCTGCGCAGCAGCTCCAGCGCACTGCCCGAAGAACCGGCGCTGCCTTTAGCCACCTGATAAGTCAACTTACCGGGAGCAATCTTGATGGGGTTAGCCCGCCCTGACACTTCGACCTCCTTCAACCGTATCGATTTAATGGTGGTCGTATCCTGCAACGAACAGCCAGTCTCCCCATAAGCCGTACGGCAAGCAAACAGCATTGTGGCAAACTGCAGATAGATTAATTTTCGGATCATTATTCGTATTCTTTAATTTGAATACGAATGTATAGGCCTAACAGTGATTGCCTAAATAATTTATTCGAACGGTACGATTTACGGGATGAATGGCCACAGCTAAGAGCAGGTGCCCAGAGGCATCGGTAAAATAGCAACAATGCAAGAGCCAAAAAAGCCACATCTCCCGACGTGGCCTTCACTTAAATAAACATAAACATATGAACCACCACCTAATTTAGCGGTTTTAACTAACTCTTATTTCACATTCACATTAAATGTAAACGTCGCTTGCACGGTTTTCGTTCCTTCGTACGTATACAGCATTGCCTGCTTAATGGTGTATTTCTTTCCAGTGGTCAAAGCCCCCGGATACTGTCCGATGGAGAACGTAATCGTACTGGCGTTAAATTCTGAAAATAAGGCCGCATTGGCGCCCCAGTTGGTCACAGCCCCAGCAGCAGTGAACCAATGCCCGTAGCCTGTGGCCGTATTGTTGGGATTTAAACTTCCATTCGGCTCCACGGCATAGAACTTAATTTTCCCGCCGCTCATCAAACCCGCAAGGTCTGCCGAAGATATGGCAAAAGCTTCACCAAGCTGAGCAGCATTGACGTTTACTTGTGTACCCGAATACCCCGTAGCATCTGCCGGGAAGCTCAAGTCATAATTCAATGCGATATCTTTGGGCTGGCTGCTCACCTCATTGTATCCTGTCGCCGTGGTACCCTGAATTTTAATTTCGTAAGGCCATTGTTCATCATTGCTATCGTCATCATCCCAGGCATGTGGTTGGTAAACAGATGGGGCACCTGTTACAACAAACCACAGCATGCTACAATTGGCCGGAACAGTAAACGCTACTGTATTCTCCGTACCCTCCGTCCTATCACCGTACACCCGCGTGCCATCTTTTAACAACGCCACATAGCCATAGCGCCAACCTGCACGGCTAGCATCCACCGGGTTGAATCCAGCAGCATTTGGCAGCCCCTTAAAAGCCACCGAAACCTTGGTTCCCGCAGCCGGAACTTCCAATGGAATCACATTGTAACCCGTAGTACCCGGACAGCGATCATAGCTGACGCGGAGACTTCCATTGGACTGCCGGGTAAATTTGGTCGTCAGCTTACCGATATAATTTTTTCCATAGTCCCTGATACTGTTCAGGTCCCAGGTGACAAAACGGGTCGCTGCATCATAGATCTCATTGTTGAATTGCTTCACATCGATACCGGTTATACGCATATAGGCCTGCACCGGATCTTCGGGTTTTAAAGCCTCCCGCCAGATCCGGCCTATCATATCGATGCCATGTTTACTGGTCCAATACCAATGGATAAAATAGCTGGCATAACGATATTTCTCGTGATGAATATGGCGATGATAATTCTCGGTATAGACTGTAAAATCATGCCCTGAGAACGCTTGATCTGGATAGGTCTGGTAGGCCTGCCATTGCGCTGTCTGCTCCCAAAACCCGTTGCCGCTCGTTCCGCCAAAGCCGTATCGAAATCCGTGCTCGCCTTTTAAGTCTGCAAATACCTGATATTGAAAACTATGCCCGATCTCGTGAGCAATCACAGCACCCACAGGCTTACAGGTGGCCGGATTAACCCACAGTGCCCCGATGGTGTCGTCATAACCGCCACCGTAAGCCATCCATTCTGTCGTGTAGTGCACAAAAATCATCATTTTGTATTTATCCAGATTGGATCGGTTCACCTTACGTTCTGCAAACTTCAGCGTGCCGACGTTCAATGCGTAAAACTGTTCGGCCTTGGCCAAGAGATCATCAATATCGACACGATATTCTTCCGGTACAGCGCTGGCATTGGGATCGTTCTTCCCATAGCTTGCACCCCAGAACACGATAAAATGCTCCGACTGACGGCTGCGCGAATAGGACCATTTACTGCCCTTATCGTTATAATCCATCCCAGCAAATTCCTTTGGCTTATAGATCGTCAATGAATCTGTACCCACGGTAATCGGCGGAGTCGTCGTCTCCTCTTCGACAGGAGGTTCTACCTCTTTTTTGCTGCATCCCAGCGAAACTAACACCAGCGCTGAGACCAGTGTCAGCAGGAATTTATTCAATACTATACTTTTCATCATTTGAGCTTTTAATAGGTAGAGATCAACTATGTGTGATGGTCAAAAAACGGAAGCGAACGATGTAGGTACCACTTCTGTAGAATTTGATGGTCGATACCGGGTTGAGATTACGCCCCAGCGTAGTCGCCGTCCCCACAACGCGGTAATAAGAAATAGGATCACCCGACCAAAATTCTGTACCTACATAAGTACCGTTCATGATGGGGTATACCAGGCCCGATACGTCAGGATAGCGATAGACCAAGCCCGTATCAGTGACTTCCTCCGGATAATAAGGAGACCAGTTTTTGAACGTAGGCCGGTCTCCACGCTTGATTATCTCGCCTTTTTTGGGATTGAATGGCTTGCCGTTTTTATCTTCCCATTGATATACAATTTTGTTTTCCCCTTCAGCCCGATGTTCTACACTGATCTCATAATCTGTATAAGGTAAAAAATTGGATTCGGCGCCATAGTCCGAACTCGTGCATGACTTAAATAAAATATCCTCCTTTTTTGCACCGATAATATTAAAATCGAGGATATTTTTAAATTTTTTCTGTCCGGCAATATTGCTTACCTCTACATCGATCGTGTACTGTCCCGGGGTCACAAATTGCGTTGCCTGTGTAAACCCTACCCGGCCACCGGTAGCATTGAGCATCATCGGTGGATATTTAGCCTTGCCAATCTTCGCTTTCAACAGCTCCAGGGTGGTATCCCGCCAGGTGATCTCAGCAAGGTAAGTGGATATCTCATGCTCTTTTGAAAACGCTGTTGTCAGTTCGCCGGTTTCCTTATTCCGTACTGCAAGCAAATTCACCGTCAGCGGGGTTGTGCTTCCATTGGCAACAATGGCATCCGTGTACACCACCGCCCCCTGGTTGACTTGCAGATTTTCAACATTATAGCGCATATTTTCACTTAAATAACCGATTTGGTCACTCTTGCAGGAATCCAATAGCAATAGGGATAAACCTGCTAAGCCGATTATAAAACTTCGTTTTTTCATCTGTTTTATTTTTTCATGTGTGACGAAGCTATCCGATTGATCCAGCATTGCTACAGAATCAATCTAGCTAGTTTCATAATTTATTTGATCTTAATGTTGAATACAAAAACAGCATTCAAATCACCTTTTGTTTTCGACTTGTACACGAGGGATTGTCGGACGGTATAGGTGCTACCCACAGTTGTTTGACCTGGATATTGCAGCACATTAAAGGTCATCGTTGATGTTGCCAGCTCCGATACAATGCGTGCATCGGTGCCCCATGAGCAAGTTTGCCCTTTCGCATCGAACCAGTGCCCTGGTGCATTTGCGGTACTGTTTGCATTTAAGCTGCCATCTGGTTGCACGGCGTAGTACGTGATATCCTTGCCCACCAGCGCAGGTATTGCCCCACTTTCCACACCATAAAAGCGGGCTAAGCGCGGAAGCAGTACATCTACTGTTGTGCCTGTATAACCCGCTGCATCATATTTAATGCTCAGGTCGTAGGTAAATGTCAGCGTAGAGCCAGTTTCCACAATTTTAGGCCCCGTGAGGATACGCGGCACAAAATCACCGATAAACGTATGTGTATTGGCCAACACATTCAGCGTCGTTCCTGAGGCTGTTTTAATCCCGGTAGTCTGACAGTATACCCGCATATCTGCCTGATCATCTTCTTTGACCGTAACAATACCGTCGGGACTGATCTGATCCGCCTCGCCGCGTACTTTGACGTAGTACAAATAATAAACGGGCTGCGAAGACCAGGCTGCCTTGGGCTGCTTTTGCCTATGATAGAAAAATCCACCCACATTGGACGCATTGCTGATCGTCGTATACGCTGTGCTGGCCGTTTCCAAATCGTAAGGCGCATTGTTGTAGATGTATGCCCTGACTGAGTCTACAGGGATTTCATTCAAAAACTGGTCAAAAGAATACTGCGCATTTTCATCCACATACTTGACCGAGTCGGTCTTTTGTTTATAATAGCGGTTGACCGAATAATCCGAGGGAGCCCAAAAAGTCTTCGCTTTGTTAATTTCATCTTTCAGTTTAAAATGGTCAATCACCAGCAGCAAGGTATCAAACATCCCATGGGGATGAGCAGCCAGGTAGTCGTAAGTAGACAGATTGACTTCGGCTGTATGGAGACCGTCATCCGTCAGATAAGCCGCTTTCTTGCAACCGATCACTGTCAGTCCTAAAGCCAGCAGCAACGCAAATCGATATAAGGTTTTCATTTTTTTCAAGTTTAGTGGTTTACATATTGACAGTTCCCCAGTATGGCGTCTGATTCAGCAAAGGATTGGTTGACAACAACGATGGGTCGAATGGCCAAAAATATTTCTTCGCATTAAATTGCGCCTGGTTCATTTTGCCCTCCGGAAATTTATAGACATTGAAGTGTTTATACAACCTCACAAGATCGTAATAGCGATGACCTTCCAAAAACAGCTCACGTGCTCTTTCGCTAAAGATGGCCTCAATAAGCGGTTCTTCGTTTGTGTTGGCAGGCAATCCTGCTTGCGTCCGGATTTCATTTAAGATGGTTTCTGCAGCACTGTTTTTACCTGTTGCGGCCAGTCCCTCTGCCATAAGCAGCTTAATATCGGAATACCGAAAGATGATGATGTTATTTTTAAATATCGCATTGGCATTTGACGCATTACTCGAGAACTTAACATTTGCATATTTCGTACACAGCGCATAGTTACCGTTATAGGCAATATCAAACACACTTTTAAATCGCTTATCGTTGTTGTCTTTGAAGAGCGTTTTAATGTAATCCTGACTGATTCTTAAAATTGGATCCGTTAAAAACCGAAAATAAGGCCCGGCTAGCGAAAAATATCCTATTCCCCTATTGGTACCTTCGTTTTCACCATTTTGGGAGATCTCAAAGATACCTTCATTGGATTTTCCCTGATAGATACTGCGGTAATTCAGGCTATCCCTTCCCACAAAAGAATACTGACCGCTTTCCAGTACCGATTTAGCCGCCTCGATGCAGTCGGCATATTCGCCCCGCCAGGCACTCAGATGTGCCTGAAGGGCAAGTGCTGCTCCAGTATTTGCACGTAATGCAAAATCATTTTGGTCGATATTGCTCCATTTCAGTAAGGTCAAAGCTTTGGATAAATCTGCCTGGCTCTGATCCAGCACATCGCTCTCTTTGCTTGCTGGCAGATTTACAGCATCTATTGGCAATACAGATTCTGTTATAATTGGCACGGTACCCCATACCCTCGCCATATAGAAATACGCAAATGCGCGCACAAAATAAGCTTCGCCGATGTAATAATCCCTGACCGACGCGTCATTAAAAGCATTTTCATCCATTTTAGGAAGCCTCTGGATCACGCGGTTGGCCTGGTCTATGGCCTGATAAAACATATCATAGCGTCGCAGCTGATAAGCAGGCCGATAGGTTTCGGAGGCTGCTACGGGCGTATTGAGCTGCATATTGGCAATCGGAGCAAATTCTGCATCGGTCGAAGACGTAATTTCGTCCGTGAGCAAATCGCCATAGGCATAGAAAGCCATCCCGTTGGCCTGGTTTAGGGCTTTGCGCAAAAGCGCATACATGGCGTTGGTTGCGCTATTGGCATCTTCCTGCGTTTTCCAGAAGTTCTCATCCGTTGCCGAACTGACAGGCTCAATGTCCAGAAACTTAGAACAGCCCGAAGCGAGATACATGAAAGCACTCAGCATTAAAAACAATATTTTTCTTTTCATCTCTAAATAATTTTAAGCCATCGTTATCCGATGGAACTGACATGATTAAAAGGTTACATCCAAGCCTATCGTCCATTTCTTAGGGATCGGATACCCATTACCCGTTGAATAACCATTGGCTTCCACCGCTTCAGGGTCTGGCACGGAAGACCAGGACTTGACAGCCACATTATCCACCACCCCATAAATGCGGAGCATTTTCAGTTTAAGTTTCTTAATCATTGCCTGTGGAAATGTATAGCTCAGCTGAATATTTTTCAGGCGTACAAAACTGGCATTTTCCACAAAAGTGCTATTGGCGATGTGCCAATTGTCTACCGTATTGCGAAACAAGTTCGGGTATTTGGTCTGATCCCCCTCTTTCATCCAGAAGTCGCTGGGCTTAAAATCGCCGGCAATCGCAGAATTGGTCCCCCAGGTATTATACAGAGCAGAAGAACCGGCATCCTGCAGTTTATCCGACAAGTAACCATTCCACAAAGAGCGTCCAAAGACAAAGCTCACGAGCGTGGATAAGCTAAAATTCTTGTAAGAAAACTGATTAATAAATCCGCCTACGAGGTCAGGATTTGGATTTCCCATATCAATTTTGTCGTTGTAATCGATCACGTAATCCCCGTTGACATCCCGCCGGCGCGGATCGCCAGCCTGATAAAGCACTGATCGATTAAAGTGAGCAATTCTTCTCCCCGTCAATGGATCGACAGGTACCTCTGCATTGGTTGCATATACCCCATCCACATCCCACACTTTAAATGGAAAAATTGGCTGGCCTACATTCAGGGCACGTTGCATCCAGGGTGGTCCCACCTGTATTTCCTTTCCGCCGTCGGGAAGACTGGTGACGTAATTTTTATTGTAAGCGATATTGAAATTAGTAGTCCATTGGAATGGCGACGAAGGGGCCATATTTCGGGAGATAAGCGTCATTTCAACCCCACTATTTCTCACACTGATAAAATTGTTGGAGACCGTGCTATATCCCGAAGTAGCGGGCATCGTCAGATTGTATACCAACTGTTTGGAGTCGCGCACATAAAAATCAGCAGTCACTGTAACCCGATCGTGCAATAGGTTCATATCAAATCCGGCATTAAACTGCGGCGAGCGCTCCCATCGGATTGTCGGTGATGTTGCCGCCTCGGCGTAATTAGGAGATACTGTAGGCTTACCATTATACGAGAGTACCGACCCACCGATACCATTTTCCAACACTGACCCTGCATAAGACGCATCAAAAGTCAGACCGGTATAGCGTGCGTAGTAGGAGCCCGGGTCACGTCCGGTAACGCCATAACTACCCCTTATTTTGAAAAACGATATGGCGTTTTTGACTCCTTCGAAAAATGGCTCCTCCGAAAGTACCCAGCCAGCAGATATGGACGGGAAAATACCCCATCGGTTATCCTTGCTGTAACGCGACGAAGCATCCATCCGGTAACTTGCAGAAAGCAGGTACTTGTCCTTATAATCATATCCAAAACGACCGAACACCGATACCCGCGAGCGCTCACTGATAGAAGTTGTCGCATAGAGATCCGGCCCTGAAGGAATCCCGGTTACGGTTTTCACATAATTTCCATTATCGTTATAGCCGGTCATCATACTGTTATTGGAGGTATTGCGTTCAATACCCGTCCCCAAAACAGCACTAAAATTATGGGTGTTGCGAATGCTCTTGATGTAGTTAAAATAGGTTTCCCATTCCCAGCGTTTATTTTGGTTCACCCAATTTTGCGCAAAGTTTCTATAACCGGTAAGCAGTACGGGACGAAAAAGGTCGCGCGTATTATTATTGACATTAAACGAAAACTGTGACCGTAGGGTCAAGCCATTGATCAGAAATTTTTTGAGTGTTCCGGCGAAGTTTCCATTCAGGCTGAAGGAGTTATCGCGATCCATCATGCCATCGTACCGCCCCGTATAGATCTGTTGGTCTACGTCGGTAATCTGATAGAAAGAAGAAGGGAATCCCCAGGTACTAAATGGATATTTCGAGTCGTCCCCCGAACCATGTTTTGCCTTTGTAAAACCTGCGAACAAGTTGGTTTCAAATTGGAAATTGTCGGTGGGATTGGCCTGCAACATCAGGCGCGGCGTCAAGTTTTCATTTTCAAAACCCATCATTACGCCCTGCTCATAGTAACGCTGCGCCGAGAAACGATATAAGAATTTCTCCATGGTGGCGCCGATACTCACATTGACATTGTTGATATTGGCCGATTGCAGAAAAAGCCCCTGCCAATCGGTATTATTATTAAAGGCGGGATTTAAACTATCGGTCAACATCGGGCTGATGGATCCGTTATTAAACCAGTCATACGATCCACCCTGATAGAGCAAATTCATTTTCAGCCTGCGCTCGGCCGCACCAACGGTAATGGGCTTCATGGCCGGACGGCTGGAAACCCCGTTGTAAGCAGAGATCCGTATTTCGGGTTTACCCTGCGCTGGACGTTTGGTTTTGATAATAATGACCCCATTTGCAGCACGGGCACCGTAGATAGCCGATGCCGAAGCGTCTTTCAAGATATCGACCGATTCGATGTCGTTGGGATTGATGGCCTGCAAAGGACTCGCATTTCCGTAAGCCGCCTGGATATCACTTACGTCATAAATAATATTGTCGATCACATACAAGGGAGCCTGCAGCTGATTATCTGCTAAGCCCAGGTTGCTCGTTCCGCGTATATTCACGATATTATTGGTACCCGGTTCACCCGAAGTACTCAACACCGTCAGACCAGCTACACGTCCCTGCAACATGGCATCGAAGGTTGCGTAAGGTGTATTTTCAAAATCTTTACCTTTTACGGTAGCAATAGCACCTGTCGTCTTTCGACGCTGCACATCCTGATAGCCCATTACAACCACCTCATCGAGCCCCGTCCCATCTTCCTTCATGGTTATCTGAAGTGTATTTTCGCTATCACGCAGCTGTTTCTCCTGTCGCACATAACCAATGGAACTAAAAATCAAGGTTGGATTTGCCGATTTAAGCTGAAGGCTGAATTTTCCATCCGCATCCGTTTTGGTGGCATTGCGGATGCCTTTCTCTAAAATACTCAGATCAGACAAGGGTATGCCCTTTTCGTCTTTAACGATCCCCGTGACCGTTCTCTGTTGTTGCGCATACAGCTGTTGACATACAAACAGCAGCAACATAAAAATACCCGTTAGGTATTTTTTTGGAAGATTTTCATACATAGTCATAATTTCGTTAAGCAGGTGTTCAGTTTAGCATGCCGTCAACTATACATTTACCCCTCGGATAAACGTGATTCCTTTCGCAAAAAGGTCTTTGCCAGCATGTTAAAAAATTGATTAGTTCTTCTTTCTGTAACAAAAATAGTACTTCGAAACAGCGGTTTTCGGTCAGATCTTACCCACTCGTTCTAGCATTTTAACAAAAGAAATAGATGCGGACGAGCGAGTTACAGGATTTCAAAAGAGGAAATAAAACAGCGATTCCGTCTATCGATTACAGGTAAATACCCTGTAATCGTTAGACGGAATCGAATGAGCATGGAAAGCGCGGAGAGAAATGAGTGAACTTCTAACAGAAGGAATCGAATAGCCTACAGTCCAATGATAAAAGTCCGTTAATCGTATAGATAATTCCTATAGTTGCGGACGTATATTTTAGGCGATATGCCCAATATACTCCTAAAAACTCGGTTAAAATTGGTGATGCTATTAAAGCCCGAATCATAGGCTATTAAAGAGATCGAATCGTGCCTACCCAAACCCAATAATTTACATGCTTCGCGGATGCGCAGTTCATTCAGGTAGGCGATAAATGTTTTTCCAGTACAATTTTTAAAATAGCGGCAAAAGGCGTGCGGCGTAAGATTTGCCTTTTCAGCGATTTCATCCAAACTGATATCCTCCTTAAAGTGCTCTTCCAAAAATTTGCATAGTTTTTCAATGCGGAAGGGCTTGTTTATTTCCCTATTGGACAATTGCACACCAGAAAGTGGCTCAAGATCAGCGAATACTTTGCTGAGTGATTTTAACAAATAAAAGAAATTTACGAGCTGATCTAGGTAGTCAGACTTTTGCAATATTTCAATATGATAACATACCTGCTCTCGATGTTTCTGCGGGACCTTAAATCCCCGCTGACATTTATGCACAAAATCAAGCAGGTTGCGAAGTTCGGGCATCCTTGCCATGGTAGACAATGCTCCTTTGGTGCTAAAAAATAAAGAAATAGAACGTACGCATTCCCCTGCAATGAAACTTCTAAATACATGGGCTTGATTTGTCCCCAAAAGAAAAATGTCACCGGGCTGAAATTCATGAACATTATCGTCAACGAGTAGCTGGCCGATACCTTCCTTAATCCAGATTAATTGATATTCCTCATGACGATGCATATAAGGATAGAACTTATCCAGTACATCTTCTTGAATATAGATAGATTTGTCCTCAGGGGCAGGAACTTTAAATTGAACTGGCTTCATAACAATTTAGATTTAAATAAATGTCAATATGACATTAAATATACATAAGCCAATTCGCCGTTGCAATACTTAAACAAAAGAGGTTAAAATACGGTGATGTCAGGTTAAAATATACCCATGAATCTGCTGGAGTTTAGTAAGCTATATCAAATTGCGACTATCTCTCTGACGTTTGAAGCACTTTATTTCATTTCAAACCAGCGCTTAAAATCAGCGGCATCCTGACGGCTGACAAATATATCCTCCTGCTGCTCAAAATCAGGTTTCAGTTCAATCCTTATTACACCATTGTCTAAAGGCTGGTATCCCTTGATGATACCCCGATTGACGATATAACGCCTGTACATCAGATAGTATTGATTATGGTCGAGTACTTGCATCAACGTGTCGAGACTATAGTTGTGTGTATACTCCTTGCTACTCGTTAAGGTCAGGAGCTTTTTGTCGTCGGCTGAGCTTTTGATAAATGCAATGCCGTTAAGCGGGACATAGTTATCTTCATAGCCATATTTTACCCTAAGACAAGGTGCAAGCATGACCGTATCGGACACATCTTCCATCCGCTCGTCTTCCAATTTCAGTTGCAGCTCTTCATATTCAATAAGCAACTCCTTGAGTTCAGTCTTTTCTATTTCTGCCTCTACATATTGATCTTTCACGAACTTGGCAAACCGGATGACGTATACCAGCAAGAATAACAGGTTCAATATGAATATAAACAAAAATACAAATCTGAATTCGTTGCGAATATATGGACCTATAGCATCCATTCCCTTTGAGGTTAACGGTAAAAATACCAACAGCACAAAGATCGTTGTGAGCAGGGCAGGCAACAGTAAGCCGTAGATAATCTGCCCGATCAGACGTGGCTTAAAATCTGTCAGCCAGGATAGCTTCTTGTCCATGAATCTATTAAATACATGCTCTGCATATAACACGCACAAAGTAATAAGTGAGGAAAGAAACCAATAGAGATAAAATCTTGGTTCTGAATAGCGCTCATCAAAGACGAGAAATTTGCTGGGCGAGCAGAAGAAGTTACCGATCAGAATAGCCAAAAATAATTGAAGTCTGATCGAAAAGTAGTTAACTTGAATCTCCGAATGGAATCTCTCAATTAGTTTCTTTGTTTGCATGAAGTTGTCAAAATGGTTAAGGCAGGTAAAATTAACTAATTTCCTAAATAAAAAATTGACAGATCTTCAAAAGAGTGCTGCAGGATTCCGTAAAAATTTACGGAATCCTGCTTTTTTTTAATCCCTCTATCCAATACCGATAACCGTTCATCCCATAATTTCGTTTTCGTCCGTCAGCGCAAAACACCCCCTAAAAGGCCAATAAGCTATATTTACGCCCCATTTCTGCTACCGTTCATCCGCTTACAAACAGTTTACCTTGCCTTCTAAGTAATACCTTGTTAATTTTATAGTAGGGGTAGTTTTTACGATAATCAAAAATAATAAGGCAGTTAGCGCAAGCTATATGACTATTTAACAATAAATAATATAATTATGAGAAGATTAAGAATAACACATGGACCATCGTTCTACAGCTCCCCGGTAGACCAATGTTTTTATTGCGAACGCCATCTTAGTGGCTATAATAGCTGGACTAACCTGCAACGATGCAACGACCTCTTCCGCCCATCGACCAAGCTGTGCGGAAATAAGATCCGGGTCATCGTGTGCCACACCTGTCAAAGAGCAAAGTCACGCCTTGAGCCTGAAGAATTCATGGAAATACTGCAAGAGAGCTTTGAGAAACAGCAGGAGTTTAAATATATTGATGTATCACGGATTCAGACTGTGGCCAAAAACGTATCCTATATCCTGAATCATCTGGAGCCGAATCTCAATCAACGAAATCTTACGATCGTCAAGAAAACAGACTCCGAAAAGCCACAATTAAAATATCAGGATATTCCGAAAGAACAGTCCAATGTAGTAGTAACGCAAGTTAATACAACCCTGACCTGCTACTATTGCGACAGAGCCTTGGATACTTCGCGGAAAGATCCCAGTTGCCAGATCACACGAGACCATGTACGCCCTATATCCAAACATCCTGATTCGAGACTGATCGTATTCAGCTGTTACCTCTGCAACAACACTAAGGCGAATGATGAACCCGAAGTTTTCCTGGCCAAATTAACAATTGCACATTATCACGAACAGAACTATAAAAAAATACCTTACCACCAGATCAGCACCATGATTATCAATCTACGCTATTTAATCAATAAGTCGTTACAGCCTTTTGCCTCATATCCTGTCCTAGAGACTCTTCAGCTCTACGATCTTCCGATCCTGCGGCAACAGCTTCACGACAAGAGTAGACAGCCCTGGCTCGATCAGCTTGATGATTACGCATTGCTGGAACTGCTCTTGGTATGTCTGAGTGTGCAGACCAAGCGGTCAAGGGATGGCTTAGCCCATGATGCTGCTTTTTTTAATATCTTGCTTTGGCAAGAGCGGTTGGAACTCGCTTTAAAGATCGGTTGGGTCTCGGCCTTCTACCGTATTGACACCATTGATTTTCACTCGCTCACGGATGAGAAGGAGTTTGATCAATTTTATATTTTAAACGATCGGGGCCGTGCTGTTTTACAGCTGGAGATGAACTGCAGTGTACGACAAAATAGGTAATCATGATCAGATCGTTAAACCAATTGGAAGACGCAATCAATGCGTACGGCATACTGCAAGGCAGTTTTCAAGGCAGCGCTATCCCGAGCGACAAGTCCATTATATTGGCCTGCGATGCCCTGATCCGCGATTCCGAACAACTTTATATCAGTCACTCCAAATCAGGCATGGCCAAGGAGTCTTTTAGACGCTACTATGCCAAATTCAGGCTGCTTTTTGATAGATTATATACTTATAAATCCTACCATTCGGATAGTACCATTGTCAAGCTGCACGAAAGTATCTGGCAGAGCATACAGCATTTTAAAGAGCATATGAATCCCTTGGACGAGCTTCCCATATACGACCAACAGCTTCTCAAGGAGTCCAGCCTCACAAAACTTGATAAATTATTCGCCCGCTTACGCGCTAAACAATTAGACGAAGAATATCTCTTAGAAATCCAATATGGTATGGACAGTCTGTTTGACGGGCACAAGCCGCCCAGGCTGCTCTTTTATCATTGTGAATGGCTAGACAGCTTTCTCATGGCATTGCAAAGCATCGCCTACGATACCCGTGACAAGTCCTATCCTAAGCGGTTTATGGAATTTCTGATCCGGTACAATTTCAACTACCTCGGTCTCCGCAACCGATGGAAAGAAAATATTGAAAGACAGTTGAACACGCTATCCCGGGCTGACCAGCTGTCCCGCCTCTAGCTCCTGGAAAAGGAAATCACCCATTACCATCCTTTTCCTAATAGCCACTACGATATCGAGCAGCCCCATCTCAAAATGATGATGAATGAATATATTTGCGCTGAACTGGATTATCTGGAAAAAATCACGAACCTAGAGGCGGAAGCCCAAGATACGCTGGATCAGATCCCTAGCCCTTCCAGCGGAATCCATATGACGCTCACAGGAGAAGGAATCACCTGCCTGTTCCATTATTCCAGCAAAGTCGGCCTTTTTAAGAATAAGCATAAAAGTGACGCTGCCGTAGGAGTAGCCCAACATATTGTCACCAATCGAGGCAACCGCATCAGCGCCAATCAGCTGTCCAAATTCAACAAATTTGAGCATATATTCAGTCTATATCTCGTCGAAGATAAGCTCAAGGAAATGCTCCATTTCATAAAAAAAGATATTGAAGAAGTCGAGCTGCGAAAATAATTGAGATTTAAATACCTCTTTAAAATAGATTAAAACGGTTTTCTAAAAAAACTAGGGGGATTCTACTTTATCCCCCTAGCGAACTTGGTCACCAGATCCAGATACCCTTTGCTCAAACTGAGTTCTGAGCCTCCCTTTCAGTCCGATATTCCCACCAGCATTTGTCCTAAAAATGTATCCCATCTCCCCTTTTTTAAAATTCACAGTTGTTTAAGGTACTTTAAAGGCTCCTCAACTGACTAAATGCTTCTACATAGGATTGAGAGACATTGTCCTTCCTTTGCTTTCAGACTTACACAGTATAACAATGAAAGCAAAAAAGATTATATACCAGATCATCCTCATCACACTGATGGCCCTTTGGATCCCGATCAGTCTGGACAAGCTTATCAACTTTGAGCTTTTCAGGTCCGCAATGATCCAGCAGCCTTTTAGCGACCAGTTGGGTATGTACTTAGCCTATACCTTGCCTCCTCTCGAGCTTGCCGTTGGCCTACTTTTTATAATGCCAAAGACAAGGATATGGGCATTCAGCTTGTCGTCTTTGATGATGCTCGCTTTTGTGGCTTACGTAGGTCTAGCGGTCATGAAAGTATGGGGAAAATTCCCTTGCGGCTGCGGATTGGTATTCCAGCAATTGGGCTGGACGGCCCACCTCTGGCTCAATATGGCCTTTCTAGTCGTCAGCCTCTTAGGCTTATGGCTTGAGCTCTCCTTTTTAAAACATCATTCTCCGATCAATCGAATTATAGAAAATAATGCCAGTGATGATATTACAAGTTTACAGGTGAATTCAGGTTCACCAACTGCCACAGAATTGAAAACCAGTCATAGGCTACAAAAAGAATAGTGTACCCCATCAACAGCGGAACTTGGATTAAAGGCTAATCTGGGTGAAGGGCGCGTCTGCCAAAAGACACTTATGGTATTCCCGCGCTGCTGTCGATGGCTACGTACATAAAACCGACACACCGCGGGGACGAAAAAGACATGAAAATTTAAGTAAAAAAAATTAAAAATTAAAAAGATGAAAAATTTAGTTAATTCAATCAAACAACGCGGCTTAGCCGTATTTGCCATGACACTTTTATTGGGTTATGGAGGTTATAGTTATGCAAAATTGATGTTCAGTACGCCTTGGTATGAAATTACAAGTATGGCATCTAATCCAAACAACGATCAATTGGGAAGTTCAACGGCTGATCCGACTTCAGGGGGAGAATGTGACCTCCCTGAGGAAGACATCCGTTGTGCCGTACAATTTAACAATCCGAACAATCACGATCTTACAAACAAAACCGTTGCTCAAGCTTTGGCATTATCTGGTGTAACCATAATTGATTACACATATAGAGATGATCCAAACAACTAATTTATGCATATTAGCCAGCCCTTTTCAGGGCTGGCTAATAACTAGGGGTTTTGTTCTATATTACTTTTTAGCATCACATCTTTAGGAATCGGAAAAATATATCGGGCACTATTTGGCAGTAATTTGTATTCCTGACCGTTTACCTTTCGCTGCAATATCACAACGTGATCTTGTTCTCTATTCAAACGTCTTAGATCATACCACCTTATCCCTCGGAAAAACAATTCTTTCTGCCGCTCCAATAAAACCAGTTCTAATGCATGCTGCTGAGAGACATTTGCTATCGGCTGGGTTTTCCCCGTAATAAACCGCTTTGATAGCAACTCGTTGAGTACATTGACTCCTTGGTCAGAGCGCCCCAACCTGATTGCACATTCAGCCTCATTGAGCAACAATTCATCCCAAGCATATCCAACAAAATAAGTTGCATTTCCCAAATAAGATCCTTTGTAAAGTATATTACCTTTGGCATCCTTTTCAAAAAACAGCTTTTTCCGAAGGTCATTATCGTCATAACTGTTATAAAGCTCTATTGGTATTAAAGTCTTTGTTTTACTGAAAAAATTCGAGCTATTTGATCCATCTAGATAGATTATTTCTGAATTTCCTTTTCCATAGGTAGGAAAGGGATATGCTTTGGTACCAGACACCGTATTGTAGTCTAATAAAACACCTCCAATATCTCTAGCCTTGATGGCACAATCCAACGATTTTTCAAAGTCACCGAGTTGCATATAACATCGCATTAATAACATGTACGCCGCCACTTTATTGGGTGAGTATACATCTTCACTTCTACCTGGCAACAAATCTACAGCCGACAGCAGGTCCTTGGTTATCTGATTATAGGTCTGTGTTACTGTAGATCGCGTTGTCATCAGATTGATATCACTTTCCAATTTAAGCGGTATCCCAAATCTATCCCATTCTGGTATATCCAGAGGAGCAGCGAATTGTTGGGCAAGACTAAAAAAAGCATCCGAGCGGATGAACAATGCACTGCCTTTTATTCTGTTGTAGTCCGCATTTTGGTCGGAAGCTTGCATCTGATCTAATCTTTCGAGGATCACGTTTGCGTAGAGGATTCGTTTATAAGCGTTGTTCCAATCCGGCACATTCTCTTCCACGTTCAAGATTCCGTCGGACCAATTATAAGCAAGTTTTTGCAGCTCCGAACTTGCCAAATTCCAAGTATTATCCTCTACATAAAACTCACCCGCTGCAATTGTCCCCAAAGACTTGCCTGCACCGACATTTATCGTCGCATAGTCATTCAATAACGCATCCAAATCTTTCAACGATTGCGGGATTACCTGAGACTTGTCCCTTTTTAAGTCCAGAAAATCAGGATTACAGCCCGTTAAAAAAAGCAACAAAGCCAATATCATATTTCTCATATTCATCGTATTAAAGGTTAATCTGAAAGCCCATAATCCATGTCCTCGGATTAGGATAAGTAACATTAGGCATGTCGGGAATTAGCCCCAAAGAGTTAGCCCGATAGATCCATGCTACATTCCTGACTGTTGCAAACAGCCGACATTCTTTATTTTTTAAAAAGCCTGGAAATGTGCGGTAGGAAAACTGTAGGTCGGACAATCTCACAAAATCACCTTTTTCATACATCAATGTTGAATTGACATAGAGTTCATCCCGGCTGAGGTTTTTATCGACAGGAAATACGGGAACAGACGTGACATTTTCATCGCCTGGATATTGCCACCTTTTTAAATAATCAATATGTCCTATACCACTGGTGAATAACTGACTATAATTGATCGTATTTCGCCGAAAATAAAAACCAAATTTATAGTCCACACTCGCACTCAAGGAAAAGTTTCCATACGAAAAGGTATTCCGAAACACCCCCGCATATGGTGGAAATTTTACCCCCATATCTTTGAGATCCTCCATTTTTGCACTATTTATATAAGCAGTATGTTCCCTCGTACCATCGGGAGCCAAGAGTTCACCTGTCGAAGGATCCAAACCACCTGATTGCCATGCATAATTAAGATCAAGGCTCTTACCCACAATAGGAATCGGTGTGGAAACCATTGTAGACATCGTCACATTTGAGTTTGCCATATAATCAAGCACTTTATTTGCAGTATAGCTGAATGAAAGAGAGCCATTCCATTTCAAACGATTCTTACCAAGGTTGGTATTTAATATCAGGTCCACACCTCGGGTCCGCAGCTTGGCATAGTTCATTAAATTATTTATCTGATAAAAACCAGATGTTTCGAAAATCCCAGTGGTAGGATCCATAAAATTGACACCTATCAGATCACTTGCATTTTTCTCGTAGTATTCCACTGAACCTGACAGCAAATTGTTAAATACTCCAAAGTCTAGCCCGATATTGAGCATACGTACTTTTTCCCAGCGCAATCCCGGATTCCCAACACTTTTTAGCTGTGCATAGTTTTTTTGAGTAACAAAATTGACGTCACTAAAAAATGAAGTAATTGGATAGACACTCACTGTGTTATTTACATTGCCGCTTACGCCATATGTTGTCCTTAGTTTTAGGTTATTTATCCAATCTGATTTCATCCCATCGAAACGATCCAAATTAATCGCAGCACCCACAGACCAAAGTGGCACTCCTTTTTGATTGGTCTTGACACCGAATAGGTTGGACGCATCCCAACGCAAGCTAGCTGTAAGCGACACCTTGGAGTCGTAGGTATAGGCACCATTGAAAAAATACGATAAAAATCGATCTGTCAATGAAACCATCCCAGTTGGCGCAGAAGATACCGTCGCTGAACCCAGAGGCCTCAGTGTATAAAATGTGGTATAATCCAGGTTTGATTGCGCTGTCAATACCTCATCGTTGTAGCCATACAGTCTATACCCGGGGTTGGAAAAGCTTTTGGTCTCACGAAGCTCTGCTCCTGCAATGGCATTGACTACATTCTTCTCGCCATATTGCCGATTAAAATCCAACTGGATCCTTCCAGACTGGGATGATACTTCTTTATTAATCCCTTCTTTGATGGAACCTTCAGGAATGATTCGTTTAAGATCGGGTTGCGTGTACTGATTTACAAGATTCCGGACATAATAAGATCCTGCATCATAAACATTGGTTTGATCCGTACGGAGCCGTTGATTTTGATATTTCAGCGAAAGCTTCATGCCATGCAAGATGGTATAATCCAACCCCAGGTTGATCAAAAGATCTTTTGTATTCGATCTTTTGTCTCTTAGTTTGGACTCCTCAAGCGGCACATAGTTCCAGTCTAGGAGACCATTCCCTACCGCCTGATCTACATAATCTTTGGCATATCGTCCTGTAACAGAAACAGGAACGCCATTTTCATCGACCAATGCGGTATAATTTGGGAGTTCCCTACTCCCAACCTTTAGTCCCTGCAATGTCAAGCCATTATTCTGCCCCTCCATCCAGGCATAATTAATACCAACGGAAAGATTTAGGCCTTTTGTCAGTTTGATCTGGTTGCGCAGAGCCAGTGTGTTTCTCTTATTATTATTGTGCTGTACGTTGGAGTTGTTCTTATAGAAAGATGAGGAAAGCCAATAGTTATATACAGATCCACCACCGTTAAGCGCCAGATCATATTGCTGCAATAATGCGGGCCTATAGAGATATTTGCTCGCATCCTTTCTAAGATCACCTTGTGCTAACCAATCCCTTTTGACACCAAATTCCTCTTCAGAAATGGCATTATTTCTACGATCAATCAGCAAAGAGATATATTCTGGCAAAGCTGAATAATCCGAGACATCAAAATTATCCAGTTCAAAGAGCCTATCCTCTACATCAAGCATCGAAGCCGAAGGAAGGTAATCACGGGAATACGAAAGATCAGGCCGCTGGGACAACTGCCATGTGCTGCCAAATATCAGGTTATTAGATTTCTCAAACTTTCCCTTTTTTGTCGTAATGACGATTACACCATTCCCTGCCCTAGCTCCCCATATAGATGCCGCTGAGGCATCTTTCAGTAGAGTTATTGATTCGACGTCGTTTGGATTTATCGAATTCAATGCGCCTTCATACGGAAAGTTATCCAAAATGATCAATGGCTCGGTCTGGGAATTGATCGAGCTCAGCCCTCTCAACCGCAACTTAGGATCTGTTGAAAATTCTCCTGAATTAATAGTCCTGTCAAACTGTAATACCGAGCTTATCCCTTCGAGCCGTTCAATAATATTAGGATCAGGATTTCTATTCAACAAATCGCTGTTAATCGTCTCGAAAGAGCCTGTCACCCGCTCCTTTGGAATGCTATAATATCCTGTTGAGACTTCAACTTCTTGAAGCATGTTGATGCTCTCCTGTAGGACTATTTCAAAAAAACTATTTTTACTGGGGTCGACAAATAAGCGTTGTGCTATTTTTCCCGTTCGGGTCACCAATAAGGTATCAGGTCTGACCAATGAAAATTGGAATTGCCCAAGCTCATCAACCTGTATGAATCTCCCTGATCCCATAAGCTTTAAGCTGACATGACTGAGCCCATTTCCCGATTTGTCTTTTACGATGCCCGTCACCCTGTGTTGAGCATGAGCATATCCTAAAGTCCATATGCTACATATGAACACAAACAAACATCTACAGATTTTCATGGTCATTGTATTTTGAATGATCAGCTAACTGACCGATGCATAAATAAGGTATTGGCTTTTCCTCGACCAGGATCTGTAGGCCATATTGTTTCAGCAGATTTTGCACATTGGCAAACTTCCGCTCTTGAGCAAGATTCACGGGAAAAGAAAATTTAGCAGGAAAATCAGACGCTATTCCTGTACGATCCCATATCCGGTATTCTGTCAATCTCAATGAATTTATATTTTGGAGCGCATTCTCTATAAATAACTTAAAATGCGGCTGGTCCCCAAAAGGAACAGCATAGTTTTCAAAGCCTTTCTTTGGAGGGGTCCGCAATAGCTGTGAAAGCTTTATTTCTACATACGGCTTCGTTTCTGTCAGTGCCAAAACCGGATAACGTTGTGTTATTCCGAATTTGACCTGCGGTGACAAGCCAAATTTCTGTTCGATAGAACTAGCCAATAGTTTACGCATTTTTGACCTAGCCCCAGTGATTCCGCTATCACGTGGCACAGTCACCATCATACTAAAGCAGTGCATGCTCTTCCATTGCTGAAGCTGTTTATCTTTAGAAAGATCCCCAGTCCAATTTTCCCTCGGCTTGCTTTTTTCTAGATACGGCAGAAAATCAGCCCCTATTTCCCATTGGAGCGTTTGTTTTTTGGACTGATATGGATAGATTATATCCATGTAAGCTTCCTTGTAGATTCGGTCTATGGTCGAATTGATGACATATAGAGTCAAAGAATCTTTGGTTTTAAAAACATTAAAATTGGTCTCACTATAGCCTTGGATATATCCGACCAATTTCGCATCCTTGGTATCATAAAAACTTCGATCTGGCTGTCCATTTTCCTTCGTAAAAAACACTCGAGCGGTATCGATCAGTTTAACATCTGTTTTATTGAATACCTCCAGATTCTTGCCCGTTAAGACAGCGTTTACATTTGCTGTTGTTGCATATCCTGTTTTTGGTGTCGCTATTACCCGGCCATCTTTAATCCATACCATAAACGGCAATCCTTGATGAGGAAAACGTGTTTTAAGGTAAGTATCCTGAAATATGGTAGTATAATCCCATTTAAAATATGCTAAGATTCGATCGATATCTTTCAACTGCTCATAAGCAACAGGGATTACGATCACTTTATCCGCATCCCACGTTTTTTTGAGTGAATCGATTTTTTTTAAGGAACTTAAGCAAGGGCTGCACCATGAAGCCCAGAAATCTAGTATGATAAGTTTATCTTTATGTGCTTTGAGGTTTATCTCTTTAATTGCTTTTGTTTGCCAGTCAACAGATTTGTGCATGTGGCTATAGAACTCATCGTCTACACGATCACCAATAGACATTGCCCCGACTGGAGTTAGCCCATCGGCCCCGCTGTCCTTGCGGGGCGTCTGAGCCGATAAACTAAACATAGAAACTAGTAGTAAGGTTATGCATGTCAACACGATGCGATAGGCGCGTTCATAATTCGCAACTACTGAAAAGTATTTTAAAACCTTCTGAGCACCTGTTTTCTTTTGAACAGCTAAATACTCATTCTTGCACACTCGAGTATCACAGAACGCTTGTAAACCCTCTGATTTCAAACAGCATCCATACGCTCCAATTACCAAATCTGTCCCCAATGCTTTTTCACGGTTTTCTATTGCTCCACAGCGCTTACACCCGAGGTCCACCAGAAAGCTACTGAAAGCTTGTACCCGTTTGGTAGCTATTTGGTATCTCTTTAGTAGCTCTTTAGTACCTTTCCAGTACCTTTTTGGTACACTCTCAGTACATTCTCGGTAGCTTAACCGTGAATCAATAGTGCCTTTAGTGGCGGGGAATAGACCAGTTAAGTACCTACCACTTCCTGACCAACTTCGTCCGCTCTTCGAGTGCTGTTCGGGTGATACGTGGGTTTTCCTTGGGTCGCTCCCGAACAAAGCCAAAGGAAAAGTAATGCAAAACCAATGGCTAGGCAGAATAAAGTAAGGTGTTGGGAGGGTATTGGTCAGAAGAAAGTCCGAAGATGGTACGGCTTCTTTTTTCGGCAACCGACCAGCACCCTTACAGCTCAATCTGTTAGCGTGCCCGGCCAGTGCCTGGCAGATGTAGGTAAAATATAGACGTAATCGAATCGGTATCGCTACACCTTCGCTCCTTCGGGTGGTCTTCGGCAACGCTTCGGGTCCTCTTCGGGACTCGTTCGAGACATGTTCGGCTGCTGTTCGACTCGGCTTCGGCTCCGCTTCGAGTGGGCTTCGGCTCGCACCCGAAGGGCAGTCGAACAGCAGCCGAAGCAACCCCGAAGAAGGGGCGACGCAGGCTCGAAGCAGGTTCGAAGAAATGTCGAACAGCCACCGAGGACCAGCCGAAGAAAGCCTTGGTTTTGTAAGCTTTCGTGACAGCTTTTTAGCTGTTAGCTTGCTTCCAATAGCCAAGTAGGTATGTAGCAGCAGAAAAGCACTTTGATAGCACGTTTTTCCTTTGTAAATATGCTTACGCAACATTTGCGTAAATAGTACTATATCTGTGCTTAAGGAGTGCTTTATCCGTACTGGAGATATGCTGGTAAAATATAGCCTAAAAAGCACTACTAATTTAAAGGCCAGAGGCCATAATTTTTTGGATTTAATTTGGTTTGAGTAGGAGGAACCTTTTCCAGTAGGCAGTTCACTCCCACCCTTGTAAAAACTGTTCATTTTTAAAGGTGTTGAGGGCTGTGACCTGCTGACACGGTTCTTTTTACTGATACTTACAAACGTATCCTCTTGCTCCTAAGCCTAGCTTAGGTCACAAATAAAAAAATTGTTGTAAATGCGGGAAGCGCAAGACGTTAAATGACAGTTGCAAATATATAATTGGTTCGATACGTCTTCAACAGCTAGGAAAGTCATCGTATGACTTTGGTTGCCGAGCTACTCGGGGGCCGTGATGATGTTTTTTGATTGCTGTTTTTTGTTCATACTCATAAATTGATTTTATAATTTATGAGTCTCGTAGGTTTAGCGCACTATAGCAGGCCACTACCAACCGTACTGTCAGCTTCCGACGGCTTTGGAACGGTAACGATAGGGCCCACACGCTATAGCATATATCAAAGATATATAAAATATCGAAATGGGCATTAAACCTATCGCCTCGTCCAATTGAAATGTCGGAATTCACAGTCGAGACTCTTCTAGTCTAACACCTAAACTTAATAAAAAAATCAAGCTTCAATACAAATATAATCAAACATTTAAGTAAATACAAATTTTTACTAATACATTTTATAATAGACTAATGGACGATCTTACCTAAATGAAGAAAGTCATATTAATTAGTTCTATTTCACTATATATAATAAACATTATTCGTAAAATCAGGACACATTTAGGTATTAATACAAGGGACATTCAGAAGATACTCGAATTAGATCCTGATGGGAACATATTGGGAGCAATTGAAAGCAGCTCTAATTCAGCAAAGTACCATGATCAACATCTAAATAAACTAGCTTTAGCTTTCACAGATAAATCCTTTGAACTCGGGTATAATATCACATATACATTAAATGATTTCTATCCACCAATAGATTTTGAAGAGAAGATGGTTGAAAAGGTCATTGTCAAAATTGATCCCACGGAATTAGGCCAAACAGGAACTCTTTATTTGTTGTTAGTGGAAGAAAGTAATGCTTTTTTCGATGACTGGCATACCTCAAAAGAAATTGCGCAATATTGTGGCAGTAAAGCAGAGAAAAATTGGGAGGCAAAAGATTTCACCGCGATAATAGATCAAGCGGTAAAAAAGGGAATTTTTATTAGAAAGAGCGAAAAAGAAGCGCTATTTAAAAGACCTTAGAAAATCCATATCTTTGCTGTAAATTATGACCTCGAGAAAAAGAAAACTTCTGAATACTACTTTTCCTGCGATCTCCTTTGACAAGATTTTATTGTTTCATAAGGCAAGAACAGAAAAGGGAATTTCTGCTTTTGAGTGCTCATTTTTATTAGGTAAGCATGATTTTTTCATTAGAGACGCTGAAAATCCCTTTAAATCGACTTTGATCGACCCAGAGGACAGTGTTCACCTCAGTAAAGTCTTATCCTTAAGAGAGTGCAATCCAGAGACTAACAAATTCGATCTATACAAACTCGAAGTAGAAGAACATAAGATTGATAGAAAGAAAACAAAACGGATCATTATAATCAAAAATGATGGCGCTGATCTCAACCCTATTGAGATGATCGTGGAGGGCAAAGAGGAAGAGTTAGAAACCTCACTATTTCTAAGTACGTACGAAAAAGCTCAAAGCTATTTTAGAGAGCTAATTGAAAACGGTTATTTTGACTCGACAAGAACAGCGTTAGAAATATTTAACACATTCAGAAACCATCATGAATTTGGTCCTAACTTTCATCCAAGATTTTTAATCCAGAATATCCGCTACTTCTTAAACAAAAAATCTGGCGAACCAATTCTCGACAATAGCCGAACGAATTTGTTTTCTAGAAGACTATTTTTCAAACCCTTAGATTTTAAAATTGAAAGTGATAAGGGAGCAATCTCTGAATCATTTACTGCAATTGGGATTAATACATTCCAACAAGCCAATAAATGGGTAAGTGATCTCGATTATAACCGCAATCACGATAAAAATAATGTGCTTACCTTGTTTGAAGAGCAATGTGGTACCTGTAGTACCAAACATGCATTGTTAAAGCGATTGGCTGACGAAAACGGGAACGAATCTATAAAGCTTATATTAGGAATTTTTACCATGAATAGTAAGAATACCCCTAAAATAAAGGATGTCCTAGCCAAATATGATTTAAAATATATCCCAGAGGCCCACAATTATCTGCGAAATCATAATCACATCTTAGACTTTACTGGCATTGGAGTCAACGAAACTAAATTTGAACTGGATCTTTTAGAAGAAGTGGAAATCGGTCCTGATCAAATCACTGATTACAAAGTTCAATATCATAAGGAATTCTTATCTCGCTGGATCGAGACCAATAAGATTCCATATACGCTGGACAAACTATGGAAGATTCGCGAAGAGTGTATTGCGGCTTTGGCACGAACTTAAAACATGTTACTTACAAAACCATTATCTTCCTTTAATATGACTTTCCAAGCGCTTATCAAAATCTTCACCATCAAGCCTTATCTCTATCTTAAGCTACTCGCAGTAATCTTTTTCGGCTTCTTTATGTCGCAGTCAATTGCTCAAGAAAAACAAAAAGTCAATTATAAACACTTAACCTACTTGCCTAAAAGCTATAATACAGACACATCCAAATATCCATTGGTTTTCTACCTCCACGGTGGATCTCAAAAGGGAAATAATTTAGAAAAACTAAAGATCTATGGTCTCCCCTATTTGGTAGATCAAGGAAAGGAATTCGATTTTATTATGGTCGCTCCGCAATGTCCAGAGGGGAAGTATTGGTCTACGGAAAATTGGTTTGATTCGCTGTATAATGAAGTAACTTCAAATTACCGTATCGACAAAAGTCGTGTCTATGTAACCGGAATAAGTATGGGAGGTTACGGAACGTACATTACAGCATTGGATCACCCCGAAAAAATCGCAGCTATTGTTCCATTATGCGGAGGAATAAATGATAACGACACCACTCGAATTTGTACCCTTAAAGACATTCCAATCCTGACTTATCACGGCACGGCAGATGACGAAATCTCCATACAAGAAACAGAACGAATAGCCGAATCTCTAAAGAAGTGCAACGGCAATATCATCTTCCACCGCCTCACAGGTAAAGGGCATGGTATCCAATACCTCTATGAAACTGAGCCTTGGATTTATGAGTGGTTGTTGATGCAGAGGAAGGACTAATATTGATAAACGAAGCAGGTATATTTTAAAATAATTGAATTTAGCATATTGTTTTAGATAGCGTAGTTTATTAATTTTATAGAAATATAAAATTTTAGTAAAGGCCATATAAATGAGATATCAGAATAATGGTATCAGAAAATAACACTTTAACCTTTAAACTACAATAACCATGGAGATGATCCAAAGTTATCTACGTGTAGATAATGACACGCTTAACGGTTTTATTGAAGACAGTAGCCGCCTAGAAGATATCATTTATAGTGATGACATTACAAATAATGAGAATTTCCTTGACTTGGATAAAGCATGGGAAGGTGTGTTTTTTATAATCACAGGACAATGTTTGGCAGAGGCTGTTGAAGAAGAAGCTCCACTTTTAGGGATACTGATGGGACCTACGGAAATTGACCCCGATCAAGATATGGGCTATGGCCCTGCGACATATACTACCGCAGAACAAACTAGAGATATTTATAACGCGATAAACGGTCTTACAAAAGAAGAACTCTCCGCCAACTATGATCCTAATAGAATGGCAGAAGAAGGTGTCTACCCTGACATTTGGCAAGATGATGAAAATGCCTTGGAGTATCTTCTGGATTATTTTGATGACCTCAAAAACTTCTATAAAAAAGCAGTAGACAAGGGAGAAGCTGTCGTTACCTTTTTGGGATAAACTCATTGACGAATTTTTTGGAGAACAAAGGAATATATTGAATAAAAAGAAATTGCCAATTTAAACTAACGATTATGAAACATTTAATATTTACAATGCTCTTAGCATTAGCATATTTACTAAACTACGGCCAGACGACAGTTAAAGAATCGAAAGCGTCGAATGGGGTACCCATTATGTTTGTTGATAGTGTACGGATAAGTCAAGCAGACCTGCAAAAATATAAATCTGATGATATAGCCACGGTCACTGTTTATAAAGACGGTACCAAATTTAAACATCTAGACAGTAATGCGATTGGAGCCATCTATATCGAAACAAATCAATTCAGCAGAAAACGCTCTCTTAATTACTTCAAATCTAAATCACCTGAGTTCAAGAGCCTATTGGCGTCCCAGCAAAGTGATGACAGCTTTCAGTATGTTCTTAATGGAGAAGTTTTGAGCAAAAACTATGAGGGTAAGCTAGCCGCTATTAATGACAAGAATTTTAAATCTATAACAATTATTCGTAAAGATGAACTTGTGAATAAGTATGGTAATACTGATAAAACTTTTGGAATAGTGATTGTCTGGGATGTTCCAAAAAACCCGCATAACGGGGAAAAGTAGTTTTAGATTTGGGAGGAATTAAAATAAGCGCATCTATACTATTAATTGTTACAGTTTTCCGTAGTAACTTCTATTTAAAATAAATGGATGATTAATTTGACACAATAATCATCCCTATTTCATATTAAACAAAGAATATATTTTATAATATCCTTTATGATCTCCCTACAACTCATTATACTTCTTGGCACTCCCTCTAGCCTTTTCAACTGGGTATTTTTCGTTGTTAAGTTTCATTTTATCCTCCACGATCTGCTTCACATCGAGTCCGTGCTTATCAGCAAGCAATAGTGCATACATCAGTACATCGGCAAGTTCATTCTTTAACTTATCAGGATTAGCATCCTCATTGCCTTTCCAAAGAAACAGCTCCAGAAGTTCTGACGCTTCAATACTCAATGCTACCGCAAGGTCCTTTGAATTGTGAAACTGCTCCCAGTCTCTGGCATCTCTGAATGCTCTGATCTGTGCTATTAACTCTTGAATATCCGACATGGTCATATATTTAAACGGCAAACTTACCTATACCCAAATATCCGAAAAATATAATTAAGGATATTTTATATCATGGAGAATTCTTCATAAACCAAACTATTATCTCTTTCTTTATGAATTAGCTTCGAGCTGTTTTTTGAAAAACGCATTCGTCTCCGCATCAGTGCAATAGATATAGCACCCTTTCATACCCCGAGTCATGAGAGTACGATAGGTATTTTTTATGATTGCTTTAATCAGTTCCTTACCCTCGATAGGGTTTTCCTTAAGTAGTTTCTTATAGCCCAATATCGTTCTGTCATCTTTATCCCTTGCGGTAGGTTGAACGAGCACTTCGCCATCTCTGACCAATAGATCATTGCCGATTATGACACCTATATAATCAGCCTCAAGCCCCTGTGCGGTATGGATACATCCTATTTCGGTAACTGAATTGGGATCAATAATCCATGCCCCCCCATAAGCGGTCATATTCCACCGCATCTTAAAGTCATATTCATCAAAGATAATATCAAAGGCGTCGCTTTTCTTTTTACTTGCCCAAGGCCAACAATAGCCGGCAACGATGCGAGCTTTATTATTAATCTTATTTTTCTCATAGATAAGATCTCGCAATTGGTCAGGTGAGTCCATCACCCGGAAATCATAATCTAATCCATCTAATGTGGTATTAGCCGTTTCTCGGATTTGCAAAGTATTATCTAGCCATGCCAAGTAACCATCGGAACCGTTACACCTAAACTGGGATTCTAAGGCCAGTCGATGAACCGTAATACCTTTTTTATTTGCAAACTCTTCGATCACTGCAATTTCACCATAGTCTTCAAGACTTACCCGTTGGTTTTCATCGATAAAAAAGATAGAGCAGTGAGCAGCATCCAGGATTTCTTCAACTTGATTGTTTCCCATCCTGTAGAAACCAGTTTTTTCGGTCAGCCGATGCGCCTCGTCGACAATAAGGGTATTAAAACTATTAGCCGGAGTCTGCATAAAAGATCCTGAACCGACAAACAGCTGTTTCAATTCTATTTTCTTTTTATCTCGGGATAATTTTTCAAAATAAACATCACGCGGTGCAGAAGTCTTAGTCACATATTGCGCAAACTGACCAGTTTTGATCAGTTGTACCAATAGATTAATAGCCACAACCGATTTCCCGGTACCCGGTCCTCCTTCTACAATGAGTACATTTTTGTTGTTTTCGGAAGAATTCAGTGCCAGCTTCTTTGCTGTCTCAAAAACAACTTTCTGATCATCGATCATATAGAACTCTGTATTGCCCTTGATCATATTGGACAAAGCATCAGCAAGAGATTTACTTGGTCGGATCTTACCGTTGTCGATCCTAAAAAGTATATCCGACTGATCACCAGTCTTGATATATTTTTTGATAAACTCTCTTAGCTTTAAAGCATCATGTTTTAAAAAGAGCGGCGCTTTATCAATATAACCTTGGTAGAAGTCATTTCGGATGCAATTATCGTCAACATAATTATGAAGATAGGCACAGGGGTGTAAATTTATATTCTCCTCAGCAATAGCTTCGTTAAATCCATTTAATAGTGCCGCATAGGACCACGCCTGATAAGAGGGATGGGCAGTATCTTTCATCCCTTGCTTAAATCTGGTCCGCACAACACCATCTCTATCTGTGATTTCAGCAGTTTGCCATTGTTTAAGTTCAACAATAACAACATTATCTGTATTCCCGTCGGAACCACTGATTATAAAATCTACCCGCTTCGAGGTTTGTGGAATATGATACTCGATAGAAATACCACAGTTAGCAGGTATCTCACCATCATGAAGAACTTTGTCCATATAGCTAAGCGAGTTACGGAAGGAGTTAAGTTCTGCCTCGCCCACTCTTTTTCCTGTACGTTCTACAAGCGCATGCTGGATAATATTATCAATATCGTTGGTGAGAATATCGCAGGAGAACTTCTCTTTGGTACTATGGTAAATAATCATTCTAACTAACCGGCTTTGTTAGCCCGTAAATTAAATAATTATTTGTAGATATAAGTATAAAATTACTGTACAAATAGACGCTAAGAGAAATGGTCTCATGAGAATCAGACTCTTTTGGCGTAAAAAAGCCACATCTCTTGACATGGCTCTACAACATAAATATTTATTTGAAATCGCTTTTATTTATACGAATTGATTGATTTGGATACTTTCCATTCGCTGCCCTCACGTACCAAAGTCACCAGATCTGTTTTGGTGAAATCTTCAAATTTCAACGTTACTTTAGCAACCATATATTCTGCTGATTCTTCGATAATATCTGTAGATATTGCACAGTTCAATTTCTCTCCTTTTTGTTTTTTTAAGGATTTAACCACTGCTTCACGGCTATGAGACTGTGCATTTGCTGATTGAATCTTCTGGCTGAAGTCCTCCGCAAACAATTGCTCGACTCCTGTTGATTCACCTTCTGTCGTTACCACAACATAGTGTTCTAAAGCAAAGTCTGCTGTTGAGAGGTTAACGTTTGCTTTCTCAGATTTTGATACTGGTTTGTCAGCTGCCATAGCGAAAGTAGATACTGCGATTAAAGCTGCTGCTGCGAATGTTTTTACTAGCGTTTTCATAATGTCTTTATTTTATATTGTTAGTTTATTTATCTGTTCTTATTTGTTGACTCAAAATTACAACACAATCCGCCCTTAGCATACAGGCTTTAGACTAATGATCAGGAAAACTCGGTGAATAGTAGGAATGGGGAGGTGAAAGTGTTATTTGTTGGACAGCAATAAACTTATGTGCTTCTTTTAGACACTATACAAGCCTTTTTGATATTACTTTAAAAAGAAAATGTGAAAATATCCAAATGCATAGAAGCCCAAAAATCATCAAATGCTTCATACATTTTGTTATACGACTTTTTACGGTTTCCCTTTTTTATCCGCTCTATCGATGAGATATTTTTGAATAAAAAAAACAGTAATATGATAAAGAGATTTTTTACGATAGCCATTGTACTAACCGCCTGCAGCTGTAATGGTATTTCTCAAGATGAATATGAAGAGCTCAAAGCTGAAAACCAGAGTTTAAAATCAGAATTAAATGAATTTAAATTTGGTTCAGCTAACTTGTTATCAAATGCCAAAAAGATGATAGCAGGGAAATCATTTGAAAATGCGAGATCAGAAATAAATTCTTTATTAGAAAAACACCCGGATTCGAAAGAAGCCAAGGAAGCTAAAGAATTATTAAAGGATCTTGATTTAAGCATAGCAAAAGAAAAAGAACTTAAGGAAAAAGCGATCTTCCTGGCTGAAAGATCAAAAAATGAAGCAATAAAAAGTCTTAGAAAAAAAACAGATGACATAAGAAATATCACGTGGTATTTCGACAAATCAACTCCTCAATACACTAATTATAATAGCTTTCATTTATATTTTGGAACTAAAAAAGACAGTAAACCATGGTTACAGCTTGCTATCAATTATACGGCAGATGATTGGCTTTTTAT